>Ga0075525_10000340_pt1 | contig 17087 bp, 32 predicted proteins | sample NGEPertwo_FD_74795 | JGI IMG/M metagenome (GOLD analysis project Ga0075525, IMG submission 74795) | Arctic peat soil microbial communities from the Barrow Environmental Observatory site, Barrow, Alaska, USA - NGEE Permafrost154B-two | ecosystem: Environmental > Terrestrial > Soil > Wetlands >...
GTGGAGGACGCGCACCGTTCCAACGCGAGGACACTCCCGCTTGGATGGCTGCTTGAATAGCGGCATCAATTCTTTGCTTGGTTGCCACATCGGACTTAGGCACAAGGATCGTCGTGCTGAACTTAGGATCTCCACCATTTGGGTTTACAAAAGCCGTGAATAAGTGTGCATAGCTGAGTCTCGCTCTACCTGTTACTACTTGTTGTGGATTTGCCATTTTAAATTACCTCTTTCGTTTTAAAATCTTCTTCTGCGCTTGAACGCGTGATCTGTTCTCGTTTGTCGCTTTCCAATGCGAGAGTCGGTTTCCCTGGTGGCTTATCGACGTATTCAGTTAGTAGTTCTTTGAACTTCGCTTTTCCGATTAGAGTTTCAGTGGCCGATAACGTGAGTGGCTTCCACTCGTAGAGTATTGCGCGCCCAAACCCATTTGCTTGAAGGATTTCAAACGCTTGATCCTGATTCGTAAAATGCCGGGTACTACGTCCTTCAACCGCTTTCCAGCCTGGTATCTCGTTGCCCCGTACACATTGACTAAGCGCGTACTCCTCAAGATCCTTCGCCCATTTGGCTAGGTCCTGAGATCTTAGAAGGATTTGGCCCACTTCTTCATTTGAGATGAGTGGTGGTTTCGCCAGTTTGAAATCCTCAAGCGCCGTGTTAAATTCGGACCTTGCCCTGCAGGGTGCTTTCGCTCTGCAGAATCGGCAGTGGTCACCGGCTATGAATTCGCCTTCTCCTTTGAAGGCTGATTGGGCTAGAGGTTTGATACTCTCTCCCCACTCTAGAAGCTGGTCCACGGATATTTCATGCTCCGATATACTGTCGAGTCGGGGCTGAACAACAACCATCTTCACCGTTTCTAGTGGGTAGAGGAAAGAATAAGCCAGGTAAGCCCCAAGGGCATACAATTTCATTTGGGGATTTTCCACGGCTGAGACAGGAACGCCCTTTCCGTATTTCAAATCAACTATGGTCAGCGAATTGCCGCCGATTACAATACAGTCACCAGTCCCAAAGCCCTCGGGAGCGTAGGCACTGTAATCAAGTTTCTTTTCAATAGCGACGTAGGGCGGAAATTTAAAACTGTGTACAATTCCGGATATATAGTCTAAGTAGGTATCCGTGTGGTGCAACATTTCATCTTGATACAGTGGTTCTTCTTTCAGCTTTTTTAATCTGTTGCTGAAAGCCCTGGGCCCTATTGGTTCGACGAATGCTTTCCGGAGTTTTAATTCCCCGATCTCGTGGGCTAAAGTTCCCTCAGCCGCGAAAACACTTGTACTGTCTGGCATAGTTTCTTCCAGCCGAGCACTCGGAGTGCAACGAAGCCATTTGTGGGCCCCACTTGCTCCTAGTAATGCGTGCGCACTCATATTTTGGCGCCCATCGCCCTTAGCTGGGTAGCAAAGTTACCATACTGATCTTTATCTAAGACCGTCAGGGCTTGAACACCAAACGAAGCAAGAAGTGTTACGAGTTCAGTCCTGCGACCAGCATCGACCAACTGTGTGGCTGCTACAGCCAACTGCTCCATTGAATAGGTTGGCATTGCTACTGGAACGGTTGCAGGTGCAGGTGCAGGGGTTGCCGGCGCTAGTTCAGCGGGAGCAGTTGGCGCAAGCGTTGGTGCAACATCCGGAGCACTAACTTTGGTAGTATCCTCGATGACATCAGCCAGAACGGTCATTGTAGTTGCGAGAGCATTCTTCCCAGATAGGGTTGCTTGCGCGCTTACCTCTAGGGCTTTCGCTAGGGCATGGATCGCTTTGGCTATTTCTGGGGCTTGGAGCGTAACAGTGATTTGCAAAATGACTTCCTCCTCTTTCTTAATGGAACCTAGATTCCCCGACCATTGGTAACTGCATGGATCAGATCAACTAAATGCGCTCTGAAATCCTTGTCAGCTTGTTCGGCATACTTTCTTTGCGCAGCCATCATTTTGGCCTCAACACCCCACCAGATCTCTTCCAATGTTTCTTCAACCGGTTCTATTTCCGGTATGGGCGGAAACTCATGCTCTGGATCCGCGACGAAAGGGTGTCGGTCAGGGTGGACACCCTTGGGTGACTCCTGAATCTGATCATCAGCGTGGACCTGTTCTATTTCATCCGGAGGTGACTCTTGGACCATCTCGGTATCTGGCGTAATAACGGTCTTCCACACCCTCTCAATATCCGCTACAGTTGGTGTCACGACTGGCTCATCCCTCGATTTCTTAACTCCCCGTATCCCAGCTAACCCGTAAGATTTAATCCAGTTGTGGACCGTCATGACTGTCGATTCATATTTTCTAGCAATATCCGCAATGGGTAATCCTGCTCTTAGATCTTTCTCAAGGTCTTCTTTTTTCGGCTTATTTGACATAATAAACGGTCTCCTCCTAACCATCTTCTGTGCCGCCACTTCTGCCTCCGTGACAACAGGTGGCACAAACACCTGGAACTCTTCCACCATCTTGATTTCTCCAGTAAGGTCGTAGTGGGCCTTATCCAGCGTGCCACGCATACAGGGCTTTGTCTCTCCTTGGGGTAATGGATCAACATTGTTTCGGGGCACGCTTGACCTTAACTCCTCCATCTTCATTCATTAATCACCTTTTCTTCCTCTCGCCGATTTTGTTATAAATATCAGCTATGATAATCCCAGTCCTTGTTAGCTCAGTATCACTTTTAATCAGGTTGTGCTGGTTTAGCCGTACAAGCTGCTTTCGAGAAACAAGGATCAAGTTAATAACTTCGAAATTTTGCTTATCACCATCACCGAAAAGTATCACGCTTCCTTTTGGCACAGGTCCGTTTATAGACTCCCAAATAATGGTATGTTTAGTTTTCCATTTGTTCGGATCTGCAATTTTAATACTCGCATAACCTTCACCGTCAATCCGTTCCGAGCCGAGGGGTTTATAATTCCACGGCTTGTTACCTGCTTTGAACTGAGTAGGTTCCCACCCACCAACGCCTTTTTTGCCCTTATTGAAGGGCACATGACCCTTTTTGAATTGCGTAAGTTCATAGCCTTTATTCAGCCGTGTGTCACGACCATTATGCAGGTCATGTCGATCGGATAACGAAACCATCGTCGAAACCTTTAAGTCCATTCCGAAATGCTCATTGAACATTGTCGTTAGATCCTTGAAGCTTCGTCCTTTGATGTTAGCCGTAATAAATTCGATATGTTCAGAGCTATATTTGCAATTGCCCATAATCACTCCCCTGCTGGCAGAAATGATTCACGCAGCATGGCAGGCATCCTTTTGATGTCACCGCCCAAATATTCATCTTTCATTTTTATTGCATCGAGTACTAGCTTTCCGGTAGAAATAATTTGAATGGAAACCTGGCTTACCGCTTTTGCCCTCTCCATTTCCTCTTGAAGCTGTTCCCCTTTGAGCTCTTCATCACCCAAGCGCTCTAGCTGGGCGAATAGATGATTATTCAAATCGCCTAATGAATTTTTCAGTGTGATCCCCTCCTATCCACTTCCACCAGAACTGGATTTGTAGCCAACTTGATCATGATTACTTCATGGAGCGTTGCAAGGAATTCACTGTTGGTTAGCTTTCTAGATGTTCCAATGACCTTCTTCAGCACCGCTAAATCCATGAAAGCAAAGGTTAGTGCATGCCTGATCCCCCGCTCAACCCTTGAGGATTTGGTGTTGTGTATGCCTGCAATTGCCGGGTAAAGTTCCTTAATGATGCGATGAATAGTACTCGGGTCTGTGCGAAGGACATTCAACGCAGTTTTGATGTATTCATAACCCAGTAGATGCACTGGAACCTCTAATTCCCTAAGTGCGCTAATGACTTCTAAATCAAGTTTATCCAACTGAATACTCCTTTCTCGTTCCCAGTGTTCGCGTTTTACCTGATACCCGATGGATAACTAGAAAACATGATGGAAGATCCTTAACTACCAACCAATTCAACGGATCAAATTTCAATAATTTCAGTCTAATTTTCTGCGCTCTAGTGGGTCTTTTGCCTTGCTTCATTTCTCCACCTCATATACTTTTGATAATGATTAAGCTTAAGCTTAGTGAAAATAGGGGTAAACGCGGTTCTCCACCAACCTTCTGCCCAATAGCCTTCCGGCCCAAGTTTTTGAACTACACCGCAACCAGGAGCCTTACAAAAGGTCTTAGTTTCATTTGGTTCAAACTGCATTGCTCGTCCACAGAGACACGTTGGAATTAACACGTGATCACGCTCCCTTCTTCTTAAATCTCTTTAAGTACCGGTGAATGATCGATGGGTTCATGCAATAGATTTCGCCGAGCTCCCTGTAAACGAGGCCTTCCTTACGAAGTTTAAGCATGTCGTCATAATCCGCATCCGTGATTTGATTACTGACATTGCCTGGCTTATCGCTTTGGAGTCTTTCAAAAGCCGTCTCGGGAATACATGTCGTGAGGATTGAAACCACCAGGGCATAGTAATTGATCTTTACTTGCGAACACGGGGGTGATAACACCTTTTACCCCTCCTGCCTAAGAATGTCAGAGGCTGTCCATTCATTATTTCTCGTGGTACAATGTTCTTGAGATATTTCCATTGGGCTCTCCGTTGGCGCGGAGGGCTTTTTCTTTTCGTCCATGAGGTTAATTGCAGTTCCTTGAGGCTTATCAATAACCCTGATCGTTCCTGGCATGATGCCCATTAACATGTCGAATGTGTCACTTTGCTCCTGAGTTAGTGCCACAGGAAGAATGGTCCCATCTTTTACATAAAAGAGAACTAAACCATCTTTCAAAGTCGTGTCCCTCCCCACTGATTTGAGTCAATCCATTCCTGAGTAACGCCTCGCGCGACAACTTTCCCACCTTGCCATTCCTCGAGCAATCCATCGTCGGTCACAACCCCCAGTGTGTCGAAGGGCTCCAGCTTCAAGGGCTTGATATTTCGGACGGTGTATCCACTGCCCATTAGCCGGCCCCAATGATCGTGCTGCTGTTCTTGATCTGCTCTAGCTTGTACACCTCGACCTCGCGCTTGATCCAGTTGATCTTGAGCAGCTGCTTGCGTATTGCTTTTAACATTTGTTTCACCTCCTCTCAAGTTTTCGGGAATCTCCAGCACCCAGCGCCTTCATCCCAGTCGCAGACCTTATCTCCATCAATTTGTTCATAACAGGTCGTACACGGGAATATCTCGGCTTGGCACTTAGGGCATTTCGACACTTCGTTACCTGGAATCTCAACTTCATTACCACAGTTTGCGCAGCCCTCAAAAGTTGTTTTTGGCAAGACCCATTTGAAAGATGGGGTAACGATCTCGCGTTCCAACCTAACGGGATACTCAAAACCTTTGCGCGTATACCAAAGTCCTGGGACGCTTGCCAGTTTGAATTCAAACTCAACCCTCTGATCTTTTAGGTAGTGAACGGTCCTGATATCAACGATCTCGGTGGTAGCGCCGGTGAAGATGATCCTGACCTCGTCTCCAATCTCCACGTCACAGACGGCGTTAAATACTGCTAATTGCATGTTGTTCCTCCTCTCAACTTAGTCCTCGAATTTCTTCCCGCACGAGGGGCAATGAGCAAATGTGATTTGTTCCAACTCGTCAGCTGTATCCCCGTCCGGTAATTCTTGGACCGCATTCAGGAGCAAAGATTCTATTTGTTTGCAGTTGCAAAACGGGTCATACGTGAGCTGTCCTACTACCTGATAAAAGCAGAGCGTTTTACTTGCCAACTCTTTCGCCAGCCCTCTAGATATTTCAATGTTCCCATTCGACTTTGCCCGGCTGCCTTTTGTAATCCAACTAGTACGTGGTGACCTAGAGATCTCAGATATCGCGTCAAGCGCCTGGTCTATATTGGCGATTTGGTCCTTCATTGTTTCACCTCCTCTCACTTAACCAACGTTTTCACAAACAAACTAGCTAACTCGTTCGGCCTTCTTGTAAATATTTACAGGATTTCCCTCTCTTTTGTCGAAATGGTAAGTTGTTCGGACTTCCAATGTCGATGCGAGAGGAGGCGATAATATATGGGAATGAAAATTACTGGTTTTGATGAATTCGAGAAAAAGCTGGGAAAAATTCAATCGGACGTTAACGAACTATCTGGAGAAAGGCAAGTATCTTTTGATGAATTGTTTAATTCGGATTTCATGAGCAAGCACACTAAATTCCAATCATTCGAAGAGCTTCTTAAAGGTGGAGGATTCGTTGTGAATTCCCCAGAGGACTTCGCGGCCATTCCAGACGATCAATTCGATAAGCACGTTTCTGAAACAACTGACTTTGACAAATGGGTAGACATGCAAGCAAGAGCAGCTGAAGAGTATTACGTCAAAAAAATGGGATTCTAGTAATTTCTAGCCGTTTCTGAACTCGACTTCAGTAGCGGCTTTACTTTGTTTCCTTCAGGCTGTCAATCGCTGACACAAGGCTGTGATATGGAGCTGTTAGCTCAAGCGGTAACCCAGAGTTAGTATTAGAATTACATTCCTTGATTGCAGTCACGAGTTTAATAGTGCAGTCTAGTACAGCTTTTACCTCTTCAATATCGGCAATATGAATTGTTGTTTCTAACTTTGCCATTTCTTCCACCTCCCCTCATACCAACGTTTTCACAAACTAGGCCACTAAACTCTTCGTGCCCCGATAACCTTATTAGTTACCTCCTTAGCAAGCTTTACCGCGGCAAAATACACGATAAGATAACCAGCTGTCGCCAACATAGTTCCCAACCTCCCTCCACTCTAAGTAGCTTTACTTTCCCTGCCGTTTGGCGCTGAGATCATGTACACGCATCCGCATTCCAGACAGGTCACGCTTACGATGTCATGGGTACCGTGAAGATCCTCTTTTTCTGTTCGTAAGTATCTAGCATGGTTGGTACCCGCACTGCACCCAGGGCAAGTGTCGACTACCTTTGCGCCCTCGATGGATATAATGGGGAGGTCTTTGTAATACTGAAGGATCCGCACCGAGTAGCCGAAGATGGGCATGCGTTGGATACCGTATTTTTCGATGATGTTAGCTATCCAGCGCATTAAGTCATTGCGACTACACTTCCCATGAGCATAGTGGTTAATTAGGTTGTGGATGTGTTCGCGGTCTTTCAGAGTGGGGAATTTGAGAGTTGGCATGGGATCACGCTCCCTTTTGGTGTTTCTAAATGGGCTCTTCATGAATACTGAGCCTTTTCACTAGCTACGGTTTGTTCCATTTCATTCGAGAAATTCTTTAGAAATAAATTTGCCGCCAAGTCAATTGCTTGCTGTGGGTTTGGATGTGATACGATTTTTACAGTAACTGTTAATTTGGGGTATTTTTTCATCTTTGGTTCGCCACCCATCGGGTTAATTAAGAATTAATTCTCTACCAGCGTTTCGTCGAGACCAGCGTTTCATCGAGAACCGCTGATTTAACTTGATCTAACACGTTGATAACCTGGCCGACGTTCATATCCGATTCTCTAATTAACTTTAACAATGAACCCTTATTAAATGATTCACGGTTCTCCGGCAGCGGATTATCAGCTTCACGCACTAAAGAATCTATTGTCGTGCCAAAGTACTCGGCTACTTTTTGAACTTTATCGACGGTTGGACGACTCACATCCCACTTATAAATAGCCCCATTACCAAGCCCAAACTCTTTTTCCAGCTTTGGTATAGATGTGTTGTGATCTTTACAAAGGATTTTGATACGCTCAACTATAGTCATGGCGGCTTTATTCCTCCTTCCCTAATGTTTTTGTTAAAAATAGTAAACTTAGATATTGACAAGCAACAGAAAATATTCTAATATTGGGTATAAGAAATACACCAGTTAAAACTCGTTGGGGAACGATTTTTTAAATGGATCTGCGTGACTTCTGATTTTTTGTTGCCTTTTTGCCCTTATCTAAGCTACTGAGATAATAATAACCGACTACACAAGGTTAGTCAATAGCTATAACCGAAATAACAAGTTTTATTTTAAGGAGTGTCCAATATGAGCTTAGTGGAAAATATAAGGTTTCTCTGTAAAAAAGCTGGCACGTCTATTCCAAAACTTGAGAAGAAACTTAGTTTTGGGAATGGGGCGATCTATAACTGGGATGAGAGCTCTCCTTCTGTCGATAGATTGCAAAAGGTTGCTGACTGTTTCGGCGTATCGCTTGATTTTTTAAACACAGGGTTTGACAAAGAAATAATTAGTACAATCAAAGATCTATCCAGATACATTGGAACTCAATCCTATTTTCCAGATGATGTTCTTGTCGTTTTGGCTCCAGAGATAGAAAAGCTAAAAAAGGAATATTGGGATGTCCCTCTCGATTTGGGCCCAACAGAAATGATAGGTTTACTCACGGAATTTCCTGTGACAACTGGGTTTAAAAAAGACTTGTTAGAAACACTCAAGGAAGCCCTGAAACTTTATTATGACAAAAGACACGACATAACCACCCTCGCCGCCCACCACGACGGGAATGAATGGACAGAAGAAGAACTAACAGATATCGAACGGTTTAAAGAGTTTGTACTCTCGAAACGGAACGCTAAAAGCTGAGGTGACATCGTGCAATACGAAAAACTTCTTAATGAGGCAAGCGGGCTAAACGTCGTAGTATCCGAAAACCCCATGAAATCTCAGATCAGGGGTCTATACGGGGACAATATAATTTGGCTCAACCGAGGATTACCCACGCATACAGACAAGGTATGTGTTCTTGCAGAAGAGATGGGGCATTACCACACGTCATCTGGAGACATACTCGATCAGAAGAAAACCACAAGCATTAAGCAGGAAAAACGAGCAAAGAATTGGGGGTATGAAAAATTAATCCCCCTAAAGAGCTTTGTTGAAGCTTCTAGAGAGGGGATCTCAAACCGTTATGAGCTAGCTGAATTCTTAGAAGTGATCGAAGATTTTCTTGACCTGGCCATCGATCATTACAAAGAGAAATATGGTTTATACACCGAATGGGAAAACTATCTCATTTACTTTGATCCTCTTGGGGTACTCAAACTATTTGAAGACTAACTATGAATCAGATGAGGTATTGAACATGAGTGCAATTCGCGCAGCAGCATACGCAAGGTATAGCTCAGACAATCAGAGAGAAGAATCCATTACGGCGCAACTTAGTGCTGTAAAAGAATATTGCCAACATAAAGGTTACGTTCTTACGAACGTGTATACCGACGAAGCCAAAACTGCGACCACAGATAACAGGGCTGGCTTCCAGCAAATGATAGCGGACAGCAGCCTTAGTCTATTCGACGTAGTTATCGTACATAAGTTTGATAGGTTTGCTCGTAACCGGTATGACTCAGCTTCCTATAAGAGAAAATTAAAAGTTAATAAGGTTCGGCTCGAAAGCATTTTGGAGCAACTAGATGATTCACCAGAGTCAGTTATCCTAGAATCTGTTTTAGAAGGTATGGCGGAATATTATTCGAAGAACCTTGCACGTGAAGTTAGAAAAGGATTGCAAGAAAACGCTAAAGTTGGGATACACAATGGAGGCCGCGCCCCCTATGGTTTAAAGGTCAATCCTATCACTAGAAAGTATGAGCTTGATGAGACTCAGTATAAGGCAGTCCAAATGTATTTCAACGGGGTTATCGCTGGCATACCTTTAGCTGAAATCGCTAGACGAATTAACGCTGAAGGATTTCGAACATATACCGGGGATAAGTTTAAAATAACCAGTTTTGACACGTGGGCCTATAACCGAAAGTACAAAGGTGATTATGCTTGGGACGTTTCGACTAAGAAAGACGCGGAAGGAAAGCGAAACGGGCACACTAAAAAACCCTTAGAAGAACAAACAATAATACCTGGTGTGATACCAACCATTATTCCAGTTGAACTATGGGAAAGGGTGAATTCCTTAATGAAAGACAGGCAACGAACAGGCGGAAGCATGACTGCGAAAGAAACTTATCTGCTTAGTGGAAAGGTTACTTGCGGTAGTTGTGGTTCCAATTACTTTGGTGAACGCTATAATAGCCGCGGAAAACACTACGCATATTACAAATGTTCGGGGAAATGCGGAAATAAAGGGATCGATAAAAACATATTAGAAAAATTGGTTACAGAAAAATTAGTAGTGACTTGCTTCAATGACCACAGCATGAAAGAAATAGCAGATAGGGTTAAACAACTCTACTCGGAACGAAAAAGGAATATTAATAGTGAAATAGAACCAATAAAAAAGGAAATTAATAAACTAGCGCTTAAAATAAATAATTGGCTGGATTTGATCGGCGAAGGAACACCGGAAAAACACTTGTATGCCCAAAAGATAAGTGAATCGAATGAGAAGAAAACATTTCTTGAATCACAGCTCGTAAAAATGAATGTTATAGCTGACACTCAAACGATTGACGAGTCAATTCTCATAAAAGTACTTAACGCCAAAAAAGACCAGCTCCTATCCGCCGATGACGGCGATAGAAAGCTAGTCTTTCAGGAATACGTTGATAAAGTTGTTATTAACGACATTCAAAACGATGGGGGCAACATCGAATTAACTGTTAGGTGCTTCAATGGCGGAGGCGAACTGACACTCCTGAAGCACCTAACATTCCAGTACCAGAAATAGTCGCGTAACCATTAATCTTGTCTAAGATAACAGGTATCTCTCAGAATGATATTAGTAAGATTATAAACGATCGCAAAAACATTTACTTGACTACGGCTCAACGGATCGCGCGTGCCGTGGGGAGTAAGGTGGATTACATTTGGCCCGATTATTAATAAGACTCCGGCATTACTGCTGGGGTCTTATTAATTTGTCGCAAATATTATTCCTGTCGTAAAGCAGGAATAAGGAATTAATGGTAGAATTTATGTGTTAACATAGAAAGTGAAGGAAAGAGGGCTATTATATTATGGGCATCAAAATGAAAAACTGTAAAGCGTGCGGCAAAGAGGTAGCGCCATCGGCAAAGGTTTGCCCTAGTTGCGGACAAAAACTTAAGGGTGGCGGATTTATCAAAAAGATGTTAATAGGGGCCGTTGTCTTAGTTATGATCGGAGTTGGAATAGGTGCGCTAAGCGATTCACCTTCTACCTCATCCTCGTCGAATGTCAACAAACCAACCATGACAAAGGCTGAATTCGACCAGATAAAAGACGGCATGTCGTACGCCGAAGTAACTGCGATAGTTGGCGGCCCAGGAGAAATGCAATCTGAATCTGGGAAGGTTGGAGATCCAGCTCACACCGTTTCGTACGCATATAAAGGCGAAGGTGATCTAGGGGCGAACGCAAATGTTATGTTTCAGGGGGAAAAATTAAACATGAAGGCTCAGATGGGATTGAAATAAATGGCCAACAAAGGTGGATTCTCATGGAAGCGATTACTCGGAGTTACCAAAGCGAAGCAAAGGTTCTCCCGAAAGACCGGAATACCATTAACTAGATCCGGAAGGCAGCGAAAAGCCGGCGCAGCAATGGGGTGCAGCATTGTGCTGTTGGTACCGGTATTTGTAGTTGGCGTTTCTTATCTTTTGTATAAAGCGATATAAGCTCGCAAACGCAAAAAAGGCCCCCGGCAACTTTTAGCCGAGGGCCTTTAACTTTGTCCAACCAACTCTTCAATCGAGACTCCAAGACCAGCTGCTATCCGCGCCAGTATACATATCTGAGGATACCTATGGCCCGCCTCAATTAAGTAGAGGTGGTTAGGATCCATGCCAACTATAGAAGCTAACTTCGCTTTAGAAAGCTTACGCTCTTTTCTGTAGTGGGTTATGTTTTTACCGATGTTTTCATTGGGTTCGATCATAGTCAAAACCTCACATCTTCCACAAAAACCACTTGCAGGTATTCTTCTCGAACTTAATTTCAAAAGGCTTCAGCTCTCCGTCGATCTCACTCTGGCACCTGAAGCACAGCATCATATTGCCGGCTAGTCTCTCCTCGGTTACAGATAGGACCTGCTCGATCTTGTACTCCCGATCGGCCAGTTTGAAACGCAGCGGATGAGGTGTGCCGTCGGTTTCAAAGTGGGCTAGGACGGTGATCGGGGTCATTTGGTTTTTCATGGTGTTGCGGCTCCTTTAGTAAGGTTTTAGAAATGGGTTATTGCCAATTAGTGCACTAATTATAGTGCTACACCAGAGAAGTATCCCCCGTAGTTTCCATATCTTCTATTTTTACAATACCAATTCCAAGCATTAAGGCATCATTAATGTCCAACATGGTTGACGAAGATAAGCTATATTGGTAATCTAAAATTCTTTCTTTTGAAATAGTATGTATTTGATTACATATTACTTTGGCGCCCTCTGTATTCTGACATTCATTTGGGTCAATCAATACATCTGATGGATATAAAGTGCTAAGCTTTTTAGTAGTTATATTAACACAAACCACTGTTGGTGAATTGTCAACAATTCTACCTTCCTGTAAGACTACTGAGTACTTAATAATACTACTGGAAGGGTTGTCCGTCTTTGGAAACCTAAATCTGTAAACGTCTCCTCGTTTTAACGCTATCAACATCAATTCTCACTCCTGTTACTATGAGTTTCATGAACAAAATGAATTGCCGCTTCCGAATTTTCTTTATATAAATTTTTATGATCTTCATCATATAAAAAATCCTTATTTGGCATAACCGATATCTTTTTAGACAGTCTATTAATGCTAATTTCTCTAAGAGACTGAATCTTTTGCCGTTGAATATTAGTAAGATTAGATTTCATATACCATCATCACCCTTAAGTTTTTTCATTAGTATTCTTAAGATTATACCAGAGCTGTTTACGAATTGGTAGAAGGTTAAATGTAAACTCTTTACAATGAGGGCAGATAAAATCATTTACGTCTGGAAAAGGATAAAAATTAGGTTTATTCGTTTTTACATCATCCATAACAAACAGTTGGCTATTAATGTTACAACTTGGACACTTTATTTCAATCCCAAAATCTTTAACTCCCTGCTCGCGAAGTATAGACTTCATTTCCATACGTGTAGCATCTGACTTTACCTCTAATTGATTTACAGTTAATGGATATCTAGATACTTCTGCCCCATTAAGTTTTATTATTATCCAGTATATGCCGGGAGTTGGCAAAGGTAGACCTTCTAGCTGTATAATAATATTGGCACCCTGTGTTTGGGAGTTTAAATCAAATTCTAGATTATTGTTGAATATAACGTCATTATTTGATGCTATTACTTCCATATCAAGCTTATACTTACCAATGCCATCTATCCAAGACATCACGATGGTACACTTTTCATGATTACCCGGAAAATTAACTGCATTAATCATGTCAAAAACTCCGTGGAAACTTAATTTTCCACCAACTTCAGAAATTGAATCGCACATAATAAAATATCTAAGAACTGCCAATGAGATCATCTCCTAATTTTTATTAAATTTTTATAAAAAAATATATCATACTACTTTTGACATAATAGTTATTAATTCCTGCAAAGATTATTTTTATTTTTACCTATATTACTTATATTATCATAAATATTTTTGTTATCCTATATTAAAACACCTCCACTGAACTGAAACTCTACCATGGGAGGGGCTTACCGTCAGGTGGGAACTGTTGGGTATCAGCTAAATCAATAAAACTCCTTTTTAGCAGCACAACGAAAAAAGCCCCCAACAACCAAGGCGAGGGGCATTTAAATATGTCCAACCAACTCACCGATCGTCACCCTGAGCCCCGCTGCTATCCGTGCAATCGTATCCATTCGTGGAATCTTTCGCCCTGTTTCCACGTCACTGAGGTATTTGGGGTATAGCCCCACGAGTGCGGCTAACTCTGCTTGGGTTAGCTTAAGCTCTTTCCTATGGTGGGCTATTCGTTTGCCGAGGGTTTCGTTGGGTATGAGCATGGTGGTCGTTCCTCTCGGTTCCAGTGTCTTGATATATTTCCTTGGGACTAATTTACTGGTTTGGTTGTGATCTGTCAACAATAAAAAAAATAGACCCCATCGTTTCCGATGAAAGCCATTTTTACGCTAGGACTGTGATGGGCATGGTGTATGTTTTTATTTATGTTTCCTCACATTTTTGTAGTTGTGCCTGACCTATCAAATCGGCTCAGAAACCCGAACGGCTGCCATGCCATGAACCCTGCAAACACACTATTTTTTCGGGCCCGCTTACTGGGCTTGAAATCATTCCATTCATAGTTAAATAGTAGTTTAAAAAACCTTTTTTTATGCCCATAAACCAATTTCCTACCTATATCAGGAGCTAAACTATCCTGTGATGATATATGATTTATAAACTCATCCTGAAACTGCTCTAATAATTCGTCTAATTCTTGCCCCATTCGTACTTCAATAATACTAACTAAGTCAGTAAATGAGAGACTTAACGCAATCTTCTTGTCCGTATATAAGCCTATTTGTTTTTTAATAATTTTATCATAATCGTGTTTTGATATTCCCTCCGGAGAAATTTTTTCGATTTCTTCAATAATTTGCAAATCCTTTTCAAAGAAGGTATCAATAGCAAGCAGATTTTTATCAAGTAGCGTGACTCTATACCAGTTCATTTTTATCTTGCTTTTATATTCCTTCAACCTCAATCTCTTATCGCGAGTATAGAAAACTATAACAATAAGAATATTCATACATGATGCAAGTGCAATAGTAAAATTGCTAAGGGCAGCCAAGGCGGCAACACTATTTGGCTGAAGCGCCTCGATATAGTCAATAAAACACTTAAACATGTCAGATTCCTCTCAATACGTTTGATTCCTTTAAGGCCCTGGATATGCCGTCTTCTACATTTTTTTGAATAATTTCATCGCATTTGAAGATATACCTCTCACGGAATCTACTTTCCCCCAACGCCCTAATACTTGCACCAAATAACCCTAAAAAATATGATGAATTAATAGAATATAAATCATCAGGGATAACGACACTTACAATTTCTCCTGTTTTGTCCTTTTCGTCGAGGTTTAACTTCTTCCTAAGAGCTTGCCCGTTATCTCTCCCTGACAAAACCTTAACATTTGTCTCTTTAAATTTTTCAAGATTTATTACCATTTTTTGATTCCTCCATTAATCTTGTTATAAAAGTTCTATCTAAATAAAACCTCATGGAAATAACAGTACCCGGGAAAAAATTCTTAAGTGTCCGTACATTGTTTGGGTCAGGGGGCTCATTAAGATCGTTCGTAGAATTAAAGGCAATAACCTGACGATATTCATTTCCAATTTTTTGATCCGCAAGCTTATACTTACCATCAAAATAAATGTGAGTTCGCCCAGATGTTATACTCATCGCAGGAAAGTTTCCATCGTGTGTTTCTCCTATAGATTGAAAACAATCGATTAGTTTGACAGTGCCAGTTCCTCTATCTGGATCCTTTTCTCTATCTCTTAAGCGACTTACGCCGTCTTGAAGCGCATATAAAGTCCATAGACTTTCCTCAGTCCAAGACATCTTGAAGAATCCTCTATGCTTTCGAGTAAGATTAGCCAGGGATTCACGAATTTCTATGCTTGTAGTATCACTATTCAGGCTTTCATAAATTGTGCTTCCAAAATTGAAAAAAACAAGATGGCATTCTCCGTATTTCCCTTTCTCTTCAGTACTGTAATGCCCAAGCGTGTACCATTGCGTGAAGGTACCACCGTGTGTTTCACAATTTCCAATTATTTCACCGATCATATCTCCCATTATCCGTATACCTTCTCTACCCATTCCGAGGCCTTGGGTATTGATACATCGGATGAAGTAATCTGTTACCTGTGTAGCAACTTCTCCTGATTTAGAACCGCGCTTATTATTGTTGCTACCCGTTAATAGATCAAGTTTTGTAATATAACTTCGTTCCTGAGTTGGAAATCCTAAATGCTTAATTAACCCACTTACCTCTAAAATATCTTTAATTTGCTTGGATTCATCCTGCACTTGCGCACTAATGTTGAAAGGGCGACGATTTCTCCACCTTTGTTTTTGTTTCTTTATTTCCAATATGACAACATCCATGACAGTCGAGGCGCATATCCCTAATTTTTCACAATCCACGTAATTAAAGTTAAGTTTTTCAACCGAAGAACGGATACCACAATAGAACAGATATCTTAACAGTTGTATAGTCTCGTCAGGATTTTCAATAAAAGAAAAACTGCGAGGCATATTAAAGAAAATATCTCTTCCAAATTTCTTAGGTTTTTTAGCAAATTTGTTCATGTTCAAAAAATTAAAGAGTAGGAATCTTTCACTTTTAGTCTTTTTCTCAATTAACCTGCGGTCAAGGTATTTTTTTCTTTTATGCCTTCGGATTTTTTTGTTTAATTTTTTTCTAAAAAATCTGCGTTTCTTGAGTAATCTTATTCTCGACTTTTTCATCCCATCCAACCTATCAATACCAACAATCTAATATTCTTGATATATTCGTCAATTTATATTAAAAACCTCCTATTAAATTCAATAATTTTGGTTTTTCCCATACATTTTCCAGCTTCAGAAAGATGAAATTACACTCTAAAATCAAAAAAGCCCCCTCGCCAGGAGGGGTAGAGAAGGAGGTCAGTCTGAAAAAAGGTCTATATTTCAACCGTAAATTACGAGTGGTCTTGCCGTATTAATTTTCGACTTCTGAATATTGATCAACTGATACCAACGCCCTTGATACAGAGGGAATCACGAGTACTACTAACAAGACAATAATCAAACCCATTTATGTACATCTCTTTCTTTATATATTTTGCAGTGCTTATCTGTTGTATTTATCATAAACTATGTTTGTTACCATTCCATGAATTCTGTGTTAAGAATATGTGAAACTCTAGAACGGAAAAAAGCCCTCCCACCATTTCTGGCAGAAGGGCTCTTATTTAATTTGTCCTTTTCCCGCTTATATTATAAGTTGATTTAGGACAATTTATCACGGATTCATTATTAAATCAAAGGTGATTAGGATCAGTAGGGTTATTTAAAAGACCTACCAAAACTCCTATCTGAAGAACTCCTGCAACTACATCACCAATCATTCCTGCATCAATACCATACTTAGCCCATATGCCAGTAAATTGACCAATTGATATTATTTGTGCGACAACTGCACTCCAAAAGACCGGAGATTTAAACCTGTTTTGTTCCATTGTTAATTCCTTCTTTCTTATTTGTAAACCCGTCCGGGA
>Ga0075525_10000343_pt1 | contig 17028 bp, 15 predicted proteins | sample NGEPertwo_FD_74795 | JGI IMG/M metagenome (GOLD analysis project Ga0075525, IMG submission 74795) | Arctic peat soil microbial communities from the Barrow Environmental Observatory site, Barrow, Alaska, USA - NGEE Permafrost154B-two | ecosystem: Environmental > Terrestrial > Soil > Wetlands >...
AGGCGCGTACGGCCGAGGAGGTCAGTCAGCTGCTCTATCACCTGCAGGTGCTGATGCTGGTCGTAGATATCTCGCTCGAAGACGTCTACGCCCACCTTTGACTCGACCTCCCGTCTTCAACGCAAGGATCCCATCACATGTTACGAATCGCCGTGCCAAACAAGGGTTCTCTGTCCGAGGCCGCCGCCGAGATGCTGCGGGAGGCGGGCTATCGGGGACGTCGCGATCCCAAGGAGCTCGTGCTGATCGACGTCGATCACGACATCGAGTTCTTCTTCCTGCGCCCGCGCGACATCGCGGTCTACGTCGGGTCAGGCAGCCTCGACGGTGGTATCACCGGTCGTGACCTCCTGCTGGACTCCGCCGCTTCTGCGGTCGAGTCGATGGCCCTGGGTTTCGCCGCCTCGACGTTCCGCTATGCCGCAAGACCTGGGGTCGCCACAAGTGTCAAGGACATTGACGGCAAGCGGGTCGCCACGAGCTATGCCGGACTGGTGTCGGCTCATCTGGCCGAGCACGGTGTCAAGGCTGATGTCGTTCGGCTCGATGGTGCGGTCGAGACTGCGATCACGCTGGGTGTTGCAGACGTGATCGCGGACGTCGTCGAGACCGGTTTCACCCTGCGTCAGCAGGGACTCGAGGTCTTTGGCGACCCGATTCTGTCCAGCGAGGCCGTCCTGATCCAGCGCGCAAGCAGCCCGGCTCAGGGCGCCCTCGATATCCTGGCCCGCCGCCTCCATGGTGTGATCACCGCGCGCAGCTACGTGATGATGGACTACGACGTGCGGGTGGAGCTGGTGGAACGGGCTTGCGCCTTCACCCCCGGGCTCGAGTCCCCGACTCTGTCACCGCTGCATGACCAGGGCTGGGTTGCCGTGCGTGCCATGGTGCCGCGGAACCGCACGAACCAGGTGATGGACGACCTCTATGACCTCGGCGCACGAGCGATTCTGGTCGCCGACATCGCCGCCTGCCGGCTCTGATGTCCAACAGGTCGGCTGGAGTTGAGGTCAGTCCGACATATGCAGTGTCCTGTCCCCGGCAAGGGCGACGGGTGGTACTCACCATGGCGGTGCTGTCCGTGCTGTGAGAATGCGGCTCCCTACCCGAGCTCGAACGCGCATTCCCACACCCAGGCGGCAGTGTCGGGTGACGGAAGTATGCCCACGGGCCCCAAGCGGGCGGCGGGTGCCACGAGGTAGCCCGCAGTCGCAGGAGCCCAACCGCGGGCGACATACGACGAAGCGATCCAGGCCAGGCTCGAGAAGAACTGCCGGGACCGAACAACGAGGTATGCCGCGATCAGCCACGCCGTCACGCCGTGGGGTGTCGCCAGGGTAGTCGATGACTCGTCGCGGTAACGGGGTTGGCGCACCGACGCATTGGCACGTCGCGCGGCACGCAGAACAAGAGAGGCGCCCCGCGAACGCCACTGACCGATCGGGAGGTCATCGGCTCAGAAGTTCTGGTCGTGGGCGGCAGCCACCGCAGCCATCCTGTCCGCCGGATCCAAGAGGACATCATGCCCAACCATCGGTCAAGCACGAAGTGTCCACGATGAGGTCTGCGCGGTTACGCGTCCCGTCGGACGCGAACAGGGCGTCCTCGCGCGCGGCCCAGCGCTGCCAGTGAGGCTGATACGAATTGCCGTCGCGTTGGATGCCCCGCCGGAAGCGGACATCGCGGTCCGCCTCGAGCCAGATGAGCGCCGACACGAGCTGCCTGCCGGGTCCCGCCCCCGAGCCCACTCCCTCCATGAGCAGGAGGTTCGTCGCGGGGAGGCTGTGCCACTCGCCATACCGGTCGTGTTCCCAGTCCCATCGCCGGTATGCCGCCTGCTCGCCACGTGCGAGCCGGGCCAGGACCTGGTTATGGAGGTCAATGACGGCCCGTTCCAGGCCGTCCCAACCGGGGTACAGGTCGTCCATGTGCAGGAGTTGCGCGCCCGGGAGGCGCTCCGCCAGAGCCTTGGCGAAGCCCGTCTTGCCGGCGCCGCTGGGCCCGTCAACCGCGATGACCTTCGTGGCGCCGCGCCGGGGTTGGGCGTTGCTGATGATCACAAGTGCCGCGGCAATCGCCTCGCTGGCAGCCGTGATGTGCATGTCCGGACTGTAGACACCCAGCGTTTTGCAGTAGGTGCTGGGTAGGCTCGCCGGGTGAGTGTCGCGATACGGGTCATCCCCTGCCTTGATGTGGACGCCGGCCGGGTGGTCAAGGGCGTCAACTTCGAGAACCTGCGTGATGCCGGTGATCCTGTTGAGCTGGCCAAGCGCTATGACGTACAGGGTGCTGACGAGCTGACCTTCCTCGACGTCACCGCCAGCAGTGGTAACCGCGAGACGACCTTGGATGTAGTTCGTCGCACCGCCGAGCAGGTCTTCATCCCGTTGACCGTCGGCGGGGGCGTGCGCGATGTTGACGACGTGGACCGTCTGTTGCGCGCCGGGGCCGACAAGGTGGGGGTCAACACTGCCGCGATCTCCAGCCCGGGTCTGATCGCTGACATCGCGGATCGCTTCGGTTCTCAGGTTCTGGTGCTGTCGGCTGATGTCCGGCGTCGGCGTGACACGTCGGGTTCGGCCACGAGCGAGTTCGAGGTGACCACCCACGGCGGCCGCCAGGGGACCGGACTGGACGCGATCGCGTGGTGTGCCCGGGCGGTTGAGCTGGGTGCGGGGGAGATCCTGCTCAACTCAATGGATGCCGACGGCACCAAGGACGGCTTCGACTTGGAGCTGATCGGGGCTGTCCGGCGAGAGGTCAGTGTTCCCTTGATCGCCAGCGGCGGCGCGGGCACCGTCGCCGACTTTGCCCCCGCCGTCGACGCCGGGGCTGATGCCGTGCTGGCGGCGAGCGTCTTTCACTTCGGTGAGCTCACCATCGGCCAGGTGAAGGACGCCCTGCGCAGCCACGGACTGCCCGTCCGCTGAGCGCGACATTGCGAGCACGGTGCCCAGGTTGGCGGGTTTGTCGCAGGCACGATGCTTAGGTTCGCGGGTCAGATGGCGTTGAGTGCCTTCTCGGAACCGGAGAGGTCGACCTGGGCGGCGACCCGGCGCCCGAAGGTGTAGAGCAGCAGCTCGCCCGGCGTGCCGGTGATCACGACCTTGCCGAGATTGGTCATGGCGTGGACCTGGCGCTTGCCATATGAGGGTGCCACCAAGACGACGCCCACCCTGGCGCGGGCGAAGTGCAGCCGGGCGACCTTGGAGACAATGCCCCACAGTGCCGACTCGAGATCGCCAGGGAGGTCTCGGGCGCCCCAGCCCGGGGCGCCGCGGAGCACGTCCTCGTGGTGGACAAAGAACTCGGCGGTGTTGATGGCCTCGTCTACCGACTCCAGCGAGGCCGGGGACCAGACCGGGGGACCTGAGCGGACCTCGTTGATCAGCCGCGGCCACTCCCACGCGGCATACCCGTCCTGTACCTGCTTCAAACGGCCGGCCAGAACGGGCAACAAGATGGCCGCCGCGACAGTGGGTCGGCGCTCGCGCACGACGAGGTGGGCTGCCAGATCCCTGGTCAGCCACGGAGGGCACAGGGTCGGGGCTTCAGGACCAACGCGTTCGAAGGTGTCACACAGGTCTTGGCGCTCACGTCTGGCGAACCGTGTCATGGCGACATCCTGACACTTCGGAACCGGGTCTGACTGCTTGGCTGGTGCCTTCTGAGGGTTCAGCCGGCCTCGATGATCGAGACGCCGAGCAGCACGGCGTGCAGCACGGCGTGCAGAACGATGCTTGCCCAGATGCCTATGAGGGCAGGGCTCTTGACGAGGGTTTGCAGGGCGGCACTGATGTCGGACGGCTCAACGAGCACCATCTTGGGCATCAGGGTCCTCTGGCAGGCATCGTGCTTCCCGTCGCCTCAGGCGACCTTCCAGGCGCCCGTCACGATGAGCACTGCGAACGCCGGCCAGGACGATTCGGCCGCTCACCCAGCGGGTCGCTGCGAGCACGTGCGGGGTCCGCCGGGCCACGTCGAGGTCGACTGTCAGCGTCCCGGCATTGAGAACTGGCGGATCTGGTGCGTTCGCCCAGGGGTTCGCACGGCAGAATGTCCAAGGTGAGCCCCACGTCTTCGCAGCCCGCCCTGTCAACCGAGACTGCTACGCGTCTGAAGCGCGACGGCGAGGGTCTGGTGTGTGCCGTCGTGCAGCAGCACGACAGCGGTGAGGTGCTGATGGTCGGCTGGATGGACGACGAGGCGCTTGCTCGCACGCTGACGTCGGGACGGGTGACGTTCTGGTCCCGCAGCCGCGGTGAGTACTGGCGCAAGGGCGACACGTCCGGCCACGCGCAGTACGTCAAGACTGTCGCGTTGGACTGCGACGGTGACGCACTGCTCGTCCGGGTCGACCAGATCGGCGCGGCCTGCCACACCGGTGCGCGCACCTGTTTCGACGACCACGATCTGAGCGCGGTCGAGGGACATCCGGATGACTGAGCCCACGCCCAGCCGTGCGCCCACGCTGGGGTATGGCGTGACGTGGCCTTCGCTGGACACGTTCACCGACCTGGCCCGCACCCGTAGGGTCATCCCGGTGGTACGCAGGCTGCTCGCCGATGCCGAGACGCCGGTGGGCGTCTACCGGAAGCTCTCCAAGAATGCGCCGGGCACCTTCCTGCTGGAGTCTGCTGAGCATGGGGGCGTGTGGTCGCGCTACTCCATCGTGGGCGCCGCGTGTGGTGCTGTGCTGACCGAGAAAGATGGCCTCACGCACTGGATCGGTGACCCTCCGGTGGGCGTCCCCATCGGCGGCAACCCGCTGGAAGCGTTGCGTGACACCGTCTCTGCGCTCGCAACCGACCCGATCCCGGGTCTGCCGCCGTTGACCGGCGGCATGGTCGGAGCCATCACCTATGACGCCGTACGTCGCTGGGAGCGGGTCCCCGACACCACGCCTGACGAGCTGCACCTGCCCGAGCTCTCCATGATGCTGGCCACGGATCTGGCGATCCTGGACCACGCCGATGGATCACTGCTGCTGGTCGCGAACGCCGTCAACTACGACGCGACCGACGAGCGCGTCGAGGATGCCTGGACCGACGCGGTCAGCCGACTGGACCGGATGACGGCCGATCTGGCTGCCGCGGCCCCGAGCACCGTGGCGGTCATCGAGCCGACCGCGCCGGGGGCTTCCAGCAACCACACCCCGGAGCAGTTCTACGCCATGGTCGAGGCCGGCAAGGAGGCTATTCGCGACGGCGAGGTCTTTCAGGTCGTGCTCTCGCAACGGTTCGTGATGGACTGTCCCGCCGATGCCCTCGATGTCTATCGAGTCCTTCGGGCGTCGAACCCCAGTCCCTACATGTACCTGCTGCGGTTACCGGCACCCGACGGAACGTCATACGACGTCGTGGGCTCGAGCCCCGAGGCACTTGTCAAGGTGACCGGCCGGCGGGCGATCACCCACCCGATCGCGGGCTCAAGGCCACGGGGTGCCACGCCCGAGGCAGACGTCGCCAACGGCGAGGACCTGCTGGCGGACGCCAAGGAGCGTTCCGAGCACGTAATGCTGGTCGACCTCTCCCGCAACGACCTGCAGCGGGTGTGTCATGCGGGCACCGTGGACGTGGTGGAGTTCATGACTATCCGACGCTACAGCCATATCATGCATCTGGAGTCCACGGTTGTCGGCGACATCCGGCCCGAGCACAGCGCCTACGACGTGCTGGTGGCAACGTTCCCGGCCGGCACCCTCTCCGGTGCGCCGAAACCGCGAGCCATGGCCCTGATCGACGAGCTCGAGCCGAGCCGTCGCGGCATCTACGGCGGGGTCGTCGGCTATCTGGACTTCCATGGCGATCTCGACATGGCGATCGCTATTCGCACTGCCGTGATCAAGGACGCCACGGCATATGTTCAGGCCGGTGGAGGGATCGTCGCCGACTCGGTGCCTCGGCTGGAGTTCGAGGAGAGCGTCAACAAAGCCGCGGCGGCGCTGCGAGCGGTGGCCTTGGCGTCGGGGTTGCGGTCGCCATGATCGACCGGCTGACCAGCAAGCGGATCGTGTTCGTCCTCGTGTTCAGCGGAGCCGCTGCCATCCTGGTCAGCGGTTCTCGGGAGTGGGCCTCGGGCTCAGTCGACGATGCCGAGCTCAGCACGTGAGCCGGCTCCCGCATGCGGGTCGGCCCGGGAACGGCCCTTCCGTGGCGAGGACCCCACGGCCGAGTACCGAGCCATCGGGGGTTCCTGATGGGAAGGCGCCGGCAGCATGACCTCAGGGCCGCAGGAGCAGGGCGACGTGCAGACACGTCGCCCGACAGAGGAGAGACTCCCTGGCAGAGCAGCGGGACGGTCAGAACACGGCAGCCTGGACTGCCGTCATCATCTTGTTGCTGGCCGCATTTCTGATCTGTCTGGCTGTCGTGCTCAAGAACTGGGCCATGGCCGTCATCGGTTCGGTCAGGCCGAGCCGGAGCAGTCACCCGCAAGCAGTGACGTTCGCTGACTACCCAAGGGGGTCGGTTCGGACCAGCCCTCAAGTCGCGGATAACCTTGCTAGGTGTCCACTGTCCTCGGCAAGATCATCGACGGCGTTCGTGAGGACCTCGCAATCCGAGCGGCCCGGATGTCGCTGGATGAGCTGAAGTCCTGTGCGCAGCGGGTCGCGCCGGCCCTCGACGCGTACGCGGCCCTCAGTGCCGGAGACGGCGTCAAGGTGATCGCCGAGGTCAAGCGCTGCAGCCCGAGCAAGGGCGCGCTGGCCATCATCGCCGACCCGGCCGGGCTGGCTGCCGACTATGCCGCAGGTGGGGCCAGTGTCATAAGCGTCCTGACTGAGCAGCGCCGTTTCGGAGGCAGCCTGCAGGACTTGGCTGCGGTGCGGGCAGCGGTTGATATCCCGGTGCTGTGCAAGGACTTCATGGTCTCCTCCTATCAGCTGTGGGAGGCGCGCGTCTATGGCGCCGACGCCATCCTGCTGATTGTCGCGGCCCTCGATCAACCCGCTCTGGTGGGCTTGCGTGAACGCGCCGAGTCACTGGGGATGACTGCTCTGGTCGAGGTGCATGACGAGGCTGAGACGCAGCGGGCGGTTGAGGCCGGGGCTCGCGTCATCGGCGTCAACGCCCGAAACCTCAAGACCCTTGAGGTCGACCGTGACACCTTCGCGCGGCTGGCTCCCCGCATCCCCCAGGGGATCGTCAAGGTCGCCGAGTCCGGTGTTCGCGGGCCACACGACGTGCTCGAATATGCCCGTGCCGGTGCTTACGCCGTGCTCGTGGGCGAGAGCCTGGTAATCGGTGGTCGCCCCCGTGAAGCTGTAGCCGATCTCCTTGCCGCAGGTGCCCATCCGGCACTGCGCCAGCAGGGAGTCTGATGAGCAACCAGCCCAGTTCGCCTGATGCGGGCGCGAGGGCCGGCCGCTTCGGTGTGTATGGCGGTCGCTACGTTCCCGAGGCCCTCGTGGCTGCTCTCGAGCAGCTCGACGAGGCACGGCTCAAGGCGAAGGTGGACCCGGCCTTCCTGGGCGAGCTGGAGCGTCTGCACCGCACCTACACGGGCCGTCCGAGCATCATCACCGAGGTCCCACATTTCGCTGAGCACGGTGGGGGAGCCCGCATCCTGCTCAAGCGCGAGGATCTCAACCACACGGGTTCGCACAAGCTCAACAATGCGCTCGGCCAGGCGCTGCTGACCAAACGAATGGGCAAGACCCGCATCATTGCCGAGACGGGTGCAGGTCAGCATGGCGTGGCCAGTGCGACCGTGGCGGCACTGATGGGCCTTGAGTGCGTCGTCTACATGGGAACCAAGGACATGCAGCGTCAGGCGTTGAACGTCGCCAGGATGCGGCTTCTCGGTGCCGAGGTCATCCCGGTGAGCCACGGCAGCGCGACCTTGAAGGACGCGATCAACGAGGCGATGCGCGACTGGGTCACCAACGTCGAGACCACCCACTACGTGATCGGCACCGTCACCGGCCCGCACCCGTTCCCCGAGATGGTCAGGGACTTCCAGCGCGTCATTGGGGTCGAGGCACGGAGCCAGGTGCTCGACCTCCTCGGTCGTCTGCCTGATGCTGTGTGCGCCTGTGTCGGCGGAGGCTCCAACTCGATCGGCATCTTCCATCGTTTCATCGAGGACCCGTCCGTCCGTCTGATCGGGCTCGAGGCCGGCGGTAAGGGAGTTGACACGAACAAGCACGCGGCCCGTTTCAGCACCGGACTGCCCGGGGTCTTGCACGGTGCGTTCACCTATGTCCTTCAGGACGAGGACGGACAGACCCTGGAGTCCTACTCCGTATCGGCCGGGTTGGACTATCCCAGCGTCGGGCCCGAACATTCGTTCCTGCGGGACACCGGCCGGGCCGAGTACCGCCCGATCACGGACGTCCAGGCCATGGATGCCTTCGCGCTGCTGTGCCGGACCGAAGGGATCATCCCCGCCATCGAGAGTGCGCACGCGCTCGCCGGCGCCCTGGAGATAGGTCGTGAGCTCGGCCCAGGCGGTGTCGTGCTGGTCAACTTGTCAGGTCGCGGTGACAAGGATGTCGACACGGCAGCCCGCTGGTTCGGGCTGCTCGGTGACGGGGGGCTGCAGTCAGAGGGGCAGTCAGACGGGTTGGCGCTGCAGTGAGTGGCGTTGGAGCGGTCCTGGCCAAGACCAAGGCCGCCGGCCGGGCCGCGCTCGTCGGATACCTGCCCGTCGGGTTCCCGGACGTGCAGGTATCGATTGACGCCATGGTCGCCATGGTCGAGGCCGGCGTGGACATCGTCGAGATCGGCGTGCCCTACACCGACCCACTGATGGACGGCCCGGTCATTGCGCACGCGGCCGACGTCGCGCTCGAGGGTGGGACCCGCCTGGCTGACGTCTTCACCGCGGTGCGGGCAGTTGCCGACGCCGGGGCTCCTGCGTTGGTCATGACGTACTGGAATCCCGTTCTCCGGTATGGTGTTGACCGGTTTGCCGATGACCTGGCCAAGGCCGGCGGGGCGGGCCTGATCACGCCGGACCTCATTCCCGACGAAGGGGCCGACTGGATGGCGGCTGCAGAGCGCAACGACCTGGACCGTATCTTCCTGGTTGCGCCCAGCTCGACCCAGGAGCGGCTCCGGAGCACCACCTCGGCCTGCCGTGGCTTCGTCTATGCCGCCTCGACCATGGGAGTCACTGGGGCACGCACGACGGTAGGTGACGCGGCGGAGGTGCTGGTCACCCGGACCCGCCTGATGACCGACACGCCGATCTGTGTCGGGCTCGGTGTCTCCACCGGTGCTCAGGCCGCGCAGGTTGCGGCCTTCGCCGACGGCGTGATTGTCGGCTCGGCTCTGGTGCGCGCCCTGACCGACGCGGGTTCGCGTGCGGACGGTATCGCCGCGATCCGCGAGCTCGCGGCCGAGCTGGCTGCCGGCGTCCGAAAGGGGCACTGAGCTCATGAACATTCACGGCGGCGGTCGTCGCGCAGACCTTATCGGTCTGCTGGCCCGACTGATCCTCGGGGTGGTCCTCCTTGTGGCCGGTGGGCTGAAGGTGACCTCGCCGGCGTCCTCCGCGTTGGCGGTTCGTGCCTTCCAGATCCTTCCCTATGACCTGGCGGCCTACGTGGGCTACGCGTTGCCGGTGGTCGAGATCCTGGTCGGGCTGCTGTTGGTCGCAGGTCTTCTCACGCGCGTGTCCGCCGTAGTGGGCGGTCTGATGATGCTGACCTTCATCATCGGTATCACCTCCGCCTGGATGCGCGGACTGAGCATTGACTGCGGCTGTTTCGGCGGTGGTGGAACCATCGGGGCCTCTGAAACGCAGTATGGGAGAGACATACTGCGCGACGTGGGACTCGTAGCCTGTGCGGCGTGGCTCGTCGTTCGTCCTCGTACGGCATACAGCCTTGACCATCGTTTGTTCGGATAAGGAGACCACCCGCATGCGTCCAGACGCTTCCAGGAAGCTCGCGACAGTCACGCCACGAGGCGGCCCCAACCCGGTCATCATCGGCGCGGTCATTGCCGCTGTGTTGATCGTTGGGGTGGGGGTAGCCATCCTGATCGGAAGCAACAGCAAGTCGGAGAGCGGCTCGGGGAGCTCCGCGCAACCTGTGGGTGTCGTCGGAGGCACCGGTGGCGGTATCCTCGCCAATTCTGCGACAGCCAAGAGCAACGCGCCCACGCTAGACATCTATCTGGACTTCCAGTGCCCAGCCTGTGGCCAGTTCGAGAAGGAGATGGGTCCCCAGATCACCTCGATGGCCAAGGCCGGTGAGGTCAAGCTGGTCATGCACACGCTTTCGTTCCTTGACGCCAACCTTAAGAACGACTCCTCGACCCGGTCCGCTAACGCGGCAGCATGTGCGGCCGACGTGGGCAAGTTCCTTGAGTACCACACTGCGGTCTTTGCAGCGCAGCCAGCCCAGGAGGGTGTCGGCTACTCCGACGCCGAGCTTACGGAGCTCGCCAAGGCCGTAGGTATCACTGGTGAAGCATCGACGACCTGGCAGAAGTGCACCTCCTCGGGTCAGCACGTCCAGTACGTCGCCGACGTGCAGACGGCCGCTGAGAAAGCTGGAGTGTTCGGCACCCCCACCGTGAAGCTCAACGGCCAGGACATCACCAAGACCCTGTCGACTGCGGATGCGCTGGTCGCTGCGGTCAGGGCCGCCACGAAGTGATCGCGTCGATCCCGAGTCCTGAGCAGTCGGTCTGGTTCATCGGCCCGTTCCCCATCCGGGCCTACGCGATGTTCATCCTCGCCGGCATCATCGTGGCGGTCTGGATCACCCAGCGACGACTGGCCGAACGAGGAGGCAAACCGGGTCAGGCGCTGGATGTCGCGGTGTGGGCTGTTCCGTTCGGGATCGTCGGCGGCCGGCTCTACCACGTGATCTCCAGCCCGCAGGCTTACTTCGGCCAGGGCGGCCACCCCCTCGACGCACTCAAGATGTGGAACGGCGGGCTCGGTATCTGGGGGGCAGTGGCGCTGGGCACCGTCGGCGCCTGGATCGGCTGTCGTCGAGGCGGGGTTCGCTTGTTGGACTATGCGGACGCGGCTGCGCCTGGCGTGGTTCTTGCCCAGGCGATCGGCCGCTGCGGAAACTACTTCAACAACGAGCTGTTTGGCATCAGGACCGACCTGCCGTGGGGTCTGGAAATCCATTGCTGGGACCAGGGAGCGGGGACCGCGGCCACCTGTCCGGGCAGCACCACGAACATCCTCGGCACCTTCCAACCGACGTTCCTGTACGAGTCGTTGTGGTGCCTGCTCGTCGCGCTGGCCCTGGTGCTGGTCGACCGTCGGTTCCGTCTCGCCAAGGGTCAGGTCTTCGCGCTCTACGGGGTGCTCTACACCGCCGGTCGCGGGGTCATCGAGATGTTGCGCACTGACGATGCCAACTACGTGCTCGGGCTTCGCCTCAACGTCTGGACGTCGCTGGTCGTCTTCGTCGGTGCTGCGTTTGCCTTCTGGCGCTTCGGGGCGAGGAGCATGGCTGAACCGGCCATGAACGAAGCTCAGCCATCTCGACATCCGGACTGAGGCGTCCCGCCTGTGAGGGTTCCGAGTTTTCCGGTATTCTGACAGTCCCTCTCTGGCCAATGCCGTCCATGTAGATCACCGGGGTGCTTCTCGAGACGTCAAGGACGGTGTCAGATCGTGGTTTCTTCGCTGTTCTCGGCTCAGCCGATGAACCAGGGGTTGTACAACTCCGAGTTCGAGCATGACGCATGTGGTGTCGCGCTCGTGGCGACCATGCGCGGCAGCGCGGGACACGACATCATCGTTCACGGGCTGACGGCCCTGCGCAACCTCGAGCACCGAGGAGCGACCGGAGCAGACCCGCGTGTCGGCGATGGTGCCGGCATCCTCACCCAGATCCCGGATGCCTTCCTGCGCGAGGTCGTGGGCTTCGAGCTGCCCTCGCGAGGCGCCTACGCCGCGGGTATCGCCTTCCTGCCCGCCGATGAGAGCGAGCGCGCCGCCGCCGTGGCCACGATCTCGGCCATCGCCAGGCAGGAGGGCCTGAGGGTCCTTGGGTGGCGCGACGTGCCGATCGCCGTCGCCTTCGTTGGTGCCGCGGCCCGGGCATGTATGCCGTTCTTCCGCCAGCTGTTCGTCACCGCGTCGGCTGGTCGGGTGGTGGGTCTGGGCCTGGAGCGTCTGGCCTTCTGCCTGCGCAAACGTGCCGAGCACGAGGCCACGGTCTACTTCCCGTCGTTGTCGGCACGCACGATGGTCTACAAGGGCATGCTCACCACGGATCAGCTGGAGCTCTTCTTCCCCGATCTGGCCGATCCCAGGTTCGCCACCGAGCTGGCGCTGGTTCACTCACGCTTCTCGACCAACACCTTCCCCACGTGGCCGTTGGCCCACCCCTACCGGATGATCGCCCACAACGGCGAGATCAACACCGTCAAGGGCAACCGAAACTGGATGCACGCGCGCGAGAGCCAGCTCGCCAGCGACGTGATCCCCGGTGACCTGGGCCGTCTCTTCCCGATCTGCAGCGAAGGGGGCTCGGACTCGGCGAGCTTCGACGAGGTTCTGGAGCTGCTGCACCTCGGCGGTCGATCGTTGCCGCACTCAGTCCTGATGATGATTCCCGAGGCGTGGGAGAACCACGAGGAGATGGACCCGGCGCGCAAAGCGTTCTATGAGTTCCATGCGGCTTTTATCGAGCCGTGGGACGGGCCAGCCTGCGTCACGTTCACCGACGGTACCGTCATCGGCGCGGTCCTGGACCGCAACGGTCTGCGTCCAGGGCGCTTCTGGGTCACCGATGATGGCCTGGTGGTCCTCGCTTCCGAGGCCGGCGTCCTGGACCTCGAGCCCGCCCGGGTGGTTCGCAAGGGGCGGTTGCAGCCGGGTCGCATGTTCTTGGTCGACACCGAGCACGGCCGCATCGTCAGCGACGACGAGGTCAAGTCGTCGCTTGCGGCTGAGAACCCGTACGAGGACTGGCTACACGCTGGCCTGATCAACCTGGGGGCCCTGCCCGAGCGGGAGCACGTCGTGCACACCGCGGCGTCGGTCGCCCGTCGTCAGCAGACCTTCGGCTACACCCAGGAAGAGCTTCGTATCCTCCTGTCGCCAATGGCAAGGACCGGGGGGGAGGCGCTGGGCTCGATGGGCACCGACAGCCCCATCGCGGTGTTGTCGCAGCGCCCTCACCTGCTCTTCGACTACTTCACCCAGCTCTTTGCGCAGGTGACCAACCCGCCTCTTGACGCCATCCGCGAGGAGCTTGTCACCTCCCTGGGCACCCTGGTCGGTCCGGAGGGAAACGCGTTGTCCGTCGGGCCGGCCCACGCCCGTCAGCTCGTCCTGCCGTTCCCTGTGCTCGACAACGATGAACTGGCGAAGGTCGTTCACATCAACGCGGACGGCAATCTGCCCGGCTATGCTACTCATCTGGTCAGGGGCCTCTACGACGTGTCCGGTGGGTCCGTCGCGATGAGGGCCCGCCTGGAAGAGATTCTGTCCGAGGTGTCAGTGGCCATCGCTGCGGGAGCGCGTTTCGTCGTGCTCTCCGACCGTGGCTCCAGCCGTTACCTGGCACCGATTCCGTCGCTGCTGCTCACCTCGGCTGTACATCATCACCTGATCAGGGAGAAGACTCGCACCCTGGTCGGGTTGCTCGTCGAGGCCGGAGACGTCAGGGAGGTCCACCACGTGGCGCTCCTCGTCGGATTCGGCGCTGCGGCCGTCAATCCCTACCTGGCAATGGAAACGGTGGAGGACCTGGTTCGTTCGGGGGCCCTTCCCGCAGACAGCGCCGACAAGGCGGTCAAGAACCTCATCAAGGCGCTCGGCAAGGGCGTGCTCAAGGTCATGTCCAAGATGGGCATCTCTACTGTGGCCTCCTATCGCGGCGCGCAGGCTTTCGAGGCCATCGGGCTCTCCCAGGAGCTGATCGACTCCTACTTCACCGGGACCACGTCCCAGCTCGGTGGCATCGGCCTTGATGTCATTGCCCAGGAGGTGGCGGCGCGTCACGCCACGGCATACCCGTTGGACAGTGTGCGCTTGCCGCATCGCAGTCTCGAGGTGGGTGGGGAGTACCAATGGCGACGTGAGGGCGAGCCCCACCTTTTCGACCCGGACACCATCTTTCGTCTGCAGCACGGCACCCGAACGCGCCGCTACGACATCTTCAAGCAGTACACCGCGCGCGTCGATGAGCAGTCTGAACGGTTGATGACGTTGCGCGGCCTCTTCGCCTTCGCGTCCGGCCGTACACCAGTGCCTATCGATGAGGTCGAGCCGGTAAGCGCGATCGTGACCCGCTTCAGCACCGGGGCGATGAGCTACGGCTCCATCAGCCAGGAGGCCCACGAGACGATCGCCGTGGCCATGAACCGCCTCGGTGGCCGCTCCAACACCGGTGAGGGCGGGGAGGACGAGGATCGTCTGCTGGACCCGGTACGCCGGTCGGCGATCAAGCAGGTCGCCTCTGGCCGATTTGGGGTGACCTCGCTCTTTCTCACCCAGGCCGACGACATCCAGATCAAGATGGCGCAGGGTGCCAAGCCCGGCGAGGGCGGTCAGCTGCCCGGTCAGAAGGTCTATCCATGGGTCGCTCGCACGCGACACTCCACTCCGGGGGTCGGACTGATCTCGCCACCTCCGCACCACGACATCTACTCCATCGAGGACCTGGCTCAGCTGATCCACGACCTCAAGAATGCCAATCCCTGCGCGCGGGTGCACGTCAAGCTGGTGGCGGAGGTCGGTGTGGGGACGGTCGCCGCCGGTGTCAGCAAGGCGCACGCGGATGTCGTGCTCATCTCGGGGCATGACGGTGGCACCGGTGCTGCCCCGCTCACCTCGCTCAAGCACGCCGGTGCGCCATGGGAGCTGGGACTTGCCGAGACCCAGCAGACGCTGGTGCTCAACGGGTTGCGCGACCGGATCGTGGTCCAGGTCGACGGCCAGCTCAAGACCGGACGGGACGTCGTGGTCGCGGCGCTGCTCGGCGCTGAGGAGTTCGGCTTCGCCACTGCTCCGCTGGTGGTCAGTGGCTGCGTCATGATGCGCGTGTGTCACCTCGACACCTGCCCGGTGGGCATCGCTACCCAGAACCCCGAGCTGCGTTCCCGGTTCTCCGGCAAGCCTGAGTTCATCGAGACGTTCTTTGAGTACATCGCCCAAGAGGTTCGTGAGCACCTGGCCGCGCTGGGGTTCCGCTCCCTGGCCGAAGCCATCGGCGAGGTGTCGCTCCTTGATACCGCGGCGGCGGTCCAGCACTGGAAGGCCAGCGGCCTCGACCTGAGGCCGATCCTGACGGAGGTCACCTCTCCGGATGGTGCACCCCGTCGCAACACCGTCAGCCAGGACCACGGCTTGGAGAAGGCCCTCGACCACACGCTGATCGCCATGAGCCAGGCGGCGTTACGGGACAAGACCCCCGTGCACATCGAGCTTCCCGTCCGCAACGTCAACCGCACGATCGGCACCATGCTCGGCCACGAGGTGACCAAGGCCTACCCGTCCGGTCTGCCCGACGACACGATTGACATCTTGTTGACCGGGTCGGCTGGGCAGTCCCTGGGCGCCTTCCTGCCGGCGGGCATCACGTTGCGTTTGTATGGCGACGCCAACGACTATGTGGGCAAGGGACTGTCGGGTGGCCGGGTCGTGGTTCGGCCGGATCGCGCGGCTTCGCTGTCGGCAGAGCACAACGTGATCGCCGGCAACGTGATCGCCTACGGAGCCACCAGTGGCGAGGTCTTTCTGCGCGGTCAGGTGGGCGAGCGGTTCTGCGTTCGCAACTCCGGCGCGACGGCGGTTGTCGAGGGACTGGGTGATCACGGCTGCGAGTACATGACCGGTGGCACGGTGCTTGTCCTTGGGCCCACCGGTCGTAACTTCGCCGCGGGTATGTCCGGTGGTGTGGCCTACGTCCTGGATCTGCGCGAGAATCGGGTCAACCGTGATCTGGTCGACCTCGTGCCGTTGCGGGAGCGCGATGCTGATGTCGTGTTCGAGCTGCTGACCAGACATCGTCGGTGGACCGAATCCTCCGTCGCCGGAAGGCTGCTCGCGGACTGGGACAACGTCAAGGGCCGTTTCACTCTCATTCTGCCGCGTGACTACCAGCGCGTTCTCGACGTTCGTACAACTGCCGAGTCCGAGGGACTTGACCTCAACGGCCCCGATGTGTGGGAGCGGATCATGGAGGCTTCTCGTGGCTGACCCTCGAGGATTCCTGTCCACCCGTGAGCGCGAGCTGCCCAAGCGTCGCCCGGTCCCGATCCGGCTGATGGACTGGCGCGAGATCTATGAACAGCAGGACGTCGCCCAGGTGCAGAAGCAGGCCGGACGATGCATGGACTGCGGTATTCCGTTCTGCCACAACGGTTGCCCGCTGGGAAACCGGATTCCCGAGTGGAACGACCTGGCGTGGAAGGGCGACTGGCGTGAGGCGATCGAGCAGTTGCATGCCACGAACAACTTCCCGGAGTTCACCGGTCGGTTGTGCCCGGCGCCGTGCGAGACAGCCTGCGTGCTGGGTATCAACCAGCCAGCCGTGACCATCAAGCAGATCGAGCTCACGACGATCGACCGCGCCTTCGATGACGGGGCGGTCACCCCCAAGGTCCCGGATCGCCTGTCCGACAAGACCGTTGCGGTTGTCGGTTCCGGGCCTGCCGGTCTGGCCGTTGCCCAGCAGCTGACCAGGGCCGGGCATACCGTCGCCGTCTTCGAGCGAGCCGACAAGGCGGGCGGCCTGCTGCGCTATGGTGTCCCCGAGTTCAAGATGGAGAAGTCCGTCCTCGACCGTCGTCTGGCCCAGATGGAGGCCGAGGGCACGCGGTTCCGAAACGGTGTCGACGTCGGTGGAGACCTGACCGGCAAGGCGCTGCGCGGCCGGTATGACGCCGTCGTCCTGGCCATCGGCGCCACGGTGCCACGTGATCTGCCCGTCCCGGGACGTGAGCTGGACGGAGTCATGCAGGCCATGGAGTTCTTGTCTCCGGCCAACCGCGTCGCGCTGGGGGAAGAGGTCGAGAACCAGGTCGTCGCCACGGGCAAGGACGTCATCGTCATTGGCGGTGGCGACACCGGGGCGGACTGCATCGGCACCGCACA
>Ga0075525_10000345_pt1 | contig 16914 bp, 19 predicted proteins | sample NGEPertwo_FD_74795 | JGI IMG/M metagenome (GOLD analysis project Ga0075525, IMG submission 74795) | Arctic peat soil microbial communities from the Barrow Environmental Observatory site, Barrow, Alaska, USA - NGEE Permafrost154B-two | ecosystem: Environmental > Terrestrial > Soil > Wetlands >...
GTATTGGGTGTTATTTTTGTCATCATGTGGTTTAAATGGACCTTCCCCCGCTTACGTGTTGACCAGATCTTAACGCTGGAGTGGAAATACCTGCTGCCAATCAACCTTATCAATATCCTGCTGATGGCACTTGTCGTTTTGACAAAATTTCATTTTTAACTGAATAATTGGCAAATATGAAGTCTTTTATCGAATATATCGTTTCAATATTTAAAGGTGTATGGACGCTTTTAATCGGGATGAAAGTTACCGGAAAGTATGTCTTTACCCCATGGAAACATGTCACCCATCAGTATCCCGAAAATCGCGATACACTTGTGATGTTTGAACGGTTTCGTGGCGAAGTGATTATGCCGCATGATGCCAACAATGAACACAAATGTACAGGTTGCGGGATTTGCGAACTCAACTGTCCGAATGGATCAATTGAAATTATTTCTAAATCAATTGTAACTCCTGAAGGAAAGAAAAAAAGGATGATTGATCAGCATATCTATCACCTGGGAATGTGTACACTTTGTAATCTATGCGTGAAGGCTTGTCCTACAGGAGCAATTGTGATGGGACAGAATTTTGAACATGCAGTTTGGGATCGTGCAAAACTTACCAAAGTGCTGAATCAGCCAGGTTCGAAGATTTCGGAGGGAGTTAAAGAATAAATAAAAAGTTCTGCAGATCAGTTTGATTCAGAATATAAAGAATACGAGTTATGCTTAATGAAGTAATGTTTTATCTGTTTGGCGCCATGATCCTGACTTTTTCGGTATTAACCGTTACAACCAGGAGAATTTTAAGGGCAGCTGTTTATTTGTTGTTTGTGCTAATATCAACAGCCGGGGTATATTTCATGTTGAATTATAACTTCCTTGCTGCTGTTCAGCTGACTGTTTATGCAGGAGGTATCGTGGTGCTGATCATCTTTTCGATCCTCCTTACAAGTCACCTTAGCGAGCGGGCTGCAATGGCTCCGTTAAAGCAAAGCATTTTTTCAGCCCTTGCAACTTTGGCAGGTGCGATATTAACCCTTATGACCATTCTAAGGTTTAATTTCGTTCCAAATACAGGTGTTGATCCGCAACTAAACATTATGGACGTTGGTAATTCACTGGTTTCTTACAATAGAGATGGCTATGCACTTCCTTTTGAAGTTATCTCTGTCCTTTTGCTGGCAGCTATGATTGGTGCAATTGTCGTGGCTAAAAAGGAGCGTAAATTAAAAGAGTAGTATTCAAACAGTATTTGAATTTAAGATATTTAGATAATTCAATTGTCATATGATCCAAAACATTCCGCTCAGCTATTATTTAGTAATCAGTACCTTCATGTTCTTCATCGGCATCTATGGCTTTCTGACACGCAGAAACCTGATTACAATGTTGATGTCTATCGAATTAATTTTGAATTCAGTCAATATCAATTTCGTGGCGTTTAACCGTTACCTCTATCCACAGCAGCTTCAAGGACATTTCTTTATGCTGATAGTGATTGCCGTGGCAGCAGCTGAGGCAGCCGTAGCTATTGCAATCATCATTAATATATATCGCAATTTTAAATCAATCGACGTTGATAATGTCGACGAAATGAAATACTGAAAATTTAATAACCGAAAAGAGAATCATCAGTTATGGCCAATTATACTTACACAATACTGATTCCGCTGATCCCACTTTTTGTTTTTTTGTTCCTTGGATTGTTAGGACATAAAATGAAACCGCTAGTTACCGGGATTATTGGATCAACGGGTCTTGGGATTTCAGCGATCTTATCCTATGTAACCGCTTTTAAATATTTTATTGGGGATCATGTTGCCGGAACTGGATATGCTTCAATCAAAGGCTTTGAAGTTTCGTGGCTGCATCTTACCGATAAGCTCACGATTCATCTGGGTGTTTTGATTGATCCGATTTCAGTGATGATGTTGATAGTCGTTACTACAGTATCATGGATGGTGCATATTTACAGTATCGGTTATATGAAAGGCGATACTGGTTTTTACCGTTTCTTCTCTTTCCTTTCGTTATTTAGCTTTTCGATGTTAGGATTGGTATTGGCAACCAATATTTTCCAGATGTACATTTTCTGGGAGCTGGTCGGGGTTTCATCCTTTCTTTTGATCGGATATTATTACGAGAAACCAAGTGCAGTTGCTGCTTCGAAGAAAGCATTCATTGTTACACGTTTTGCTGACCTTGGTTTCCTGATTGGGATTCTGATGTTATCATTCAATACCGGAACTTTCGATTTCCAGACATTAACGGATCCAAACGGACCTGCGATTGCTTCAGCCGGTGGTGCAGCCTTTATGGGAATGTCGGTCTTAACATGGTCACTGATTTTTATATTTGTCGGTGGTGCAGGAAAATCGGCTATGTTCCCGTTTCATATTTGGCTACCCGATGCTATGGAGGGTCCAACTCCTGTGTCTGCATTGATTCATGCTGCAACCATGGTTGTCGCCGGAGTATATTTGGTAGCACGTCTTTTCCCGGTTTACGCACTTGGTGCACCCGAGGCATTAACGGTTATTGCCTGGGTTGGAGGATTTTCTTCAATATTTGCCGCTGTGATTGCCTGTACACAAACAGATATTAAACGGGTTTTGGCCTTTTCAACGATGTCGCAGATTGGTTACATGATGCTTGCTCTTGGAGTTTCCGGTTATGGCGGCGAAGAGGGTTTAGGATTCATGGCATCCAACTTCCACTTGTTTACGCATGCAATGTTTAAAGCATTGTTGTTCCTCGGAGCAGGAGCTATTATTCATACTGTTCATACCAATGAAATAACGGGCATGGGGAATCTTCGCAAGCACCTTCCAATAACCCATATTACCTTTTTAATCGCTTGTCTGACCATCTCGGGAATTCCACCTTTTGCAGGTTTCTTCAGTAAAGACGAAATTCTGGTTGCCGCTTTTCACAGCAATAAAATGCTGTTTGCCATCGAATACATTGTAGCCGGTTTAACCGCTTTCTATATGTTCCGCCTTTACTACGGAATCTTCTGGGGAAAAGAAACCCATTACCACCATACACCTCATGAATCACCGCTGGTGATGACGATTCCTTTAATGGTACTCGCATTTGGTTCCGTATTTGCAGGATTCTTACCATTCCACAATTTGGTTACTTCCGATGGACTACCGCTTGAATCAAACATTGATTGGATGATAGCCATCCCTTCTGTACTTATTGGCGTGTTAGGAATAGTAGTTGCAGCAGTAATGTATAAGAAAGAGAATCCGCTTCCGGATAAGATGGCTATGACATTTAAACATCTTTACAAATGGGCGCTGCATAAATTTTATTGGGATGAAGTGTATTTATTCGTCACACGCAAAATTATCTTTCAACATATTTCAAGACCGATTGCATGGTTCGATCGTCATGTAATCGATGCTACAATGAATGGTATTGCCGGAGTCACCCAATATGCAGCATATGCAATTAAGGGATTTCAATCGGGTAGGCTTCAACAATATGCTTTCGTATTTGTCAGCGGAACCGTTATTCTCGTTCTCATTTTTGTTTATCTAGTGTAAGAAACTGAATTTAAGATGAATATACTTAATTTATTTATAATTGTACCAATACTGACAGTCATTGGAATTCTGATGACCAAGGATTTAAAGCAATCGCGACTGGTCTCTGCAATTGGGATGGGTGTTCAGCTTATTTTAGCGTTTGTATTGGTATACCTTTATTTGGCCGAACGGAGTGCAGGAAATACAGCTACAATGCTGTTCTTATATGATGCGCTGTGGTTTCCGGCACTGAATATCCACTATTCACTTGGGGTCGATGGTATTTCTGTCGCGATGATCGCCCTTACAGGAATTGTTGTGTTTGCCGGAATATTCGCATCATGGAAAATGGAATATCTGCCGCGGGAGTTTTTTATCTCACTGATTATTCTGGCCACCGGGGTATTTGGTTTCTTTATCTCGCTCGACCTTTTCACAATGTTCCTCTTTTATGAGCTTGCTGTGATCCCGATGTATATTCTGATTGGGATCTGGGGAACCGGACCGAAAGAGTATTCTGCGATGAAGCTGACTTTGATGTTGATGGCCGGCTCTGCGATGTTGATGGTAGGTATCCTTGGAATCTATTTCTTCTCGGCACCTGCAGGAAGTCCGTTGACATTTAATCTGATGGAGATATCAAAAGTACATATCCCAATCGAAATGCAACGTTTCCTGTTTCCATTCACATTTGTAGGTTTTGGAATTCTTGGTGCGCTTTTCCCCTTCCATACATGGTCACCCGATGGTCACGCATCTGCACCGACAGCAGTTTCGATGCTTCATGCAGGCGTTTTGATGAAATTGGGCGGTTACGGAGCTTTCCGTGTTGCAATATTCTTAATGCCTGAAGCTGCTCATGAGCAGGCCTGGATTTTCATTATTCTTACTTCTATCAGTGTCGTATATGGTGCATTCTCTGCAATTGTTCAGAATGACCTTAAATATATTAACGCCTACTCTTCGGTTAGCCATTGCGGACTTGTATTATTTGCTGTTTTGATGATGAATGAGACGGCAATGAACGGTGCCATCATCCAGATGATCTCTCATGGTTTGATGACAGCCCTTTTCTTCGCATTGATCGGGATGATATATGGCAGAACCCATACCAGAATCATTCAGGAAATGGGCGGATTAATGAAAGTGATTCCATTTTTAGGCGTTGTATATGTAATTGCCGGTCTTGCTTCACTCGGACTTCCCGGATTCAGCGGATTTGTTGCTGAGATGACCATATTTGTTGGTGCTTTCCAGCATGTTGATGTATTCCATCGTGTTGTTACGATTTTAGCTGCTTCATCAATTGTTATCACTGCTGTATATATTCTGCGTGTTGTCGGGATATTGTTATTCGGACCGATAAAAAATCCCCATTTTCTCGAATTAGGCGATGCAAAATGGTACGAACGGATTTCTACTATCACCCTGGTGCTGGCTATCACAGCTATTGGAACGGCTCCCTGGTGGCTTTCGAATATGATTAATTACAGCCTTGCACCGATTGTTGAAAGGCTTACGGCCGTTCAGTTAACCGGATTATTTTAATTATTCAGTTTAATAAGTTTTGACTTATGAATTTTAGCGATATTCTGACAATGAGACACGAGCTGATGCTGACTATAATAGCATTGGTTGTTCTTATCATTGACTTGAACCTTCACAACAGGGACAAACATTTAATCATTCCGATAACACTCTCGTTGTTTTTTATACATACAGTGGTCGGCTTTTTGCCTTCGCAACCAAGTATTCTTTTCGGCGGTATGTACCATACAACAGCGCTTCTTGTTTTAATGAAGAACGTTCTGAATGTAGGGGTACTGATCGTTCTGTTGCAATCGGTAACATGGTTGAAGAAAGAGGAAAACAGGGAGAAAATTAGTGAGTATTTTATTCTGCTGTTCTCAACCTTGATCGGGATGTACTTTATGATCTCGTCGGGTGACTTTCTGATGTTTTATCTTGGGCTTGAACTTGCTACGATTCCAATCGCTGCACTGGCGGCCTACAATCATCACCAGACCAAGTCGGCTGAGGCAGGTATTAAACTGATTCTTAGCTCAGCGCTCTCATCAGGGATTCTTTTGTTTGGAATCTCGTTGATTTACGGCGCAACCGGATCAATCTATTTTGATGCGATCGCTAAGGTATATGCCAATAGCCCAATGCAGATTTTAGCGTTCATTTTCTTCTTTACAGGAATGGCATTCAAAATGTCGTTGGTTCCTTTCCATCTTTGGACGGCCGATGTTTACGAAGGCGCCCCTATCAACGTTACTTCTTATTTGTCGGTGATATCGAAAGGTGCAGCAGCATTCATCCTGATTATATTAATGTTCACAGTTTTCAATACAATTGCCCCGATTTATAATGATATTCTATACCTGATTGCTGTGTTAACGATGACGATTGGTAACCTGTTTGCCCTTCGTCAGAAGAACATGAAGCGTTTTCTTGCTTTCTCATCAATCTCGCAGGCAGGATTTATCCTTCTTGGAATTATGGGCGGGAATATCATGGGTATGACTGCAGTGGTCTATTTTGTTCTTGTTTACATCTTTTCTAACCTTGGCGCTTTCGGAGTGGTTTCGGCTATTTCGACGGTTACCGGTAAAGAAACGATGGATGATTATGACGGACTTTACTCCACCAACCCTAAGCTGAGTCTGTTGATGATGCTTTCATTGTTCTCTTTGGCCGGAATTCCTCCGGTAGCAGGATTCTTTGGCAAGTTCTTCTTGTTCGCATCAGCAGCATCCGCAGGTTATTACTGGCTTGTTTTTATTGCAGTATTAAACGCTACAATCTCACTTTATTACTACCTGCTTGTTGTCAAAGCAATGTTTATTAATAAGACGGATAAACCATTGGCATATTTCAAGAGTGATTTGGCAACCAGGGCTGGATTAGTATTGAGTGCACTTGGAATATTTGTACTTGGATTCTGGAGCCAGATATACGAGATCATTAACAGTTTAACTTTTGGAGTAATCCACTAAACTACCTTAAAAGATTTCAACTGTTGGGGAAATCAATTTATTTATAAGATCAGGAAGCATAAATACAGAAGATCATGACATTGAAAGCTAAACATATCGTTGAGGAAATCAACGGCACTCGTTGCACCATCGTCGAAAAAGGAGCAACTGCCGACCGTGTTGATTTCCTGAAGAAATTACTTGAATTCAATAAATTTGAAGTTGCAGTGGCTGCGGAACCACTTGTGGAAGGATCTCCGGCCCTTTTTACAATTGGGGTAACAGATCTTGTTTTTAATCCGGTAATTGCGGTTTACGAATTGTCACTTAAAACAACCGACGGCAAGAAAGTATCTCCTGCTTACTGGAATCAATATTCTACTGATAGTGTTGATGAGTATTGGGATTTTGTGAAATAAGTGGAAGATTCAGGAACCCTTCAAGTGGTTGAAAACCCTTGAAGTGGTGACTAAGCGTAAGTCATATTGTCTAATTACCTTTTGCCTTAAATTGTAATCTCCACGATGTTCCCATCCGGATCGGTGATTGCACTTTCGTAAAAACCATCACCTGTCCATCGGGGTTCACCAATTATAGTATAGCCGGCTTCACGAAGCTGAGAGGTGAACAAATCAACCTGCTCTTTTGATCCTACCGAAAAGGCGAAATGAGCCAATCCTGTTAAAACATTCGATTCAGGAATAACGAGATCTGGTTTATTCATCAATTCCAGGCTGCAACTCCCGTGTTCAAAAGTCAAAAAATAGGATGAGAATTTCTTCACCGGATTGGTATACTTCTCATTCGATGTTCCTCCAAAGTAATGGCAGTAAAATGCCTGCAGACGCTCCAGGTTATTTGTCCAGATAGCAACGTGCGTGATTTTCATGGAATTGATATTAATTTATCGTAAACGAATTGACCTCAATCTTCTCTTTGATTTTCTCTATCAATAAAAATACCTGTATTTCATCATCAAGACTGAACCCGGGATTATTTTTCTCCGCGATATTTTTAATAAAATCGGTGATCTGCTCCTGCAATGGATCGGGTGAGGTTTTAGATTCGACCGTTCTTGAAACTTTATCGGGATAATGGCTTGTTTTATTCTTTAAGAAGTCAAAAGTTGTAACCTGCCCACGATCGTGAATCGATAAGATATGTACCTCTGGCTGGTCAACAAATTTAAGTGTCAGGGTTGCAACCGAACCATTTTTGAAATTGATATGAATATTTAAAATATCAGGTTGTCTTGATGGAACAGTACCGCAAAAAACATTCAGTTTGTGAATAGGCGAACCGGCTGCCCTAAGAATCATCAGCAGGTTATTAAGCAACAATTCCTTTAAACGATCTGCTTTTGCCGGTACAGATTGCGCCGCTTCAATAAAACAGGTACGGTTGGTCTGGCTTCTGATCTTTTCCTGGAAAGGATGAAAAAGAAAGTCGTTTTGGATCTGAATGTAAGTTCCCCCTTCACTGGCCAGGTGGATCAGTTGTTTTCGCTCTTCGGTCGTAAGTATAAGTTTGTCTGACAAAAATAAATGGCAGCCGTTTCGAATTGCAAATGCCAGGTAATCGAAATTACAATAATGGGGATCTAATACAATTAACAGATCACAAATTAGAGGGATAATTTCGGGCGATGAATAGATGAGTGCACGGTCAAAATTGCGATGTATTTTCTTACCGGAATAGAAAATTCCATCCCATTCCACTCCTTCAATCGCACGAAGTGATTCAATTGGGAGCATTTCTGCCTCTTCGGGTAGTATTATGGCCGCGCTTAACATTCTGAAACAAATATAGTTTTATACTTTGACGCTTTATCGGCAAGTCACTTGTATTTATCAACCGTTCAATGTTGACAAAGCCTGATTTTATGGTAATTTTGTGATTCTTCTTTAATCAGCGCATCCCTTCAGCATTGTTCTTCACTGAGTTTTTCAGTCAGGATGATCGGTGACTGGCTAAAGTTTTGAAATAATTTATGAATTTAAATGGCAAATGATTCAGATAGAGGATACTTTCAGGCATCAGGGCATGCGGCGCAAATTGGTTGCAGAAATCAAACAGAAAGGGATTACAGACGAGTGTGTGCTCGACGCGATTGGTTCGATTCCGCGACACTTGTTTATGGACAATAGTTTCATACAGTTTGCCTACCTCGATAAGGCATTCCCGATTGCCTCCGGGCAAACCATCTCACAACCGTATACCGTTGCATTTCAAACGCAATCGCTTCAGATTAAAAAGTTTGATAAAGTTCTTGAAGTTGGCACAGGTTCAGGTTATCAATCAGCAGTTTTGTGCAAGGTGGGCGCAACTGTTTACACGATAGAGCGGCAAAAAGCGTTGTATGATTTCGCACGGAATCTCCTTCCGACATTGGGATATCGTCCCCATTTTTTCTATGGAGACGGTTATCTCGGACTTCCGACTTACGGTCCGTTCGATAAGATTATTGTTACCGCTGGTGCTTCTTTCGTGCCGGAACCATTGAAACAACAATTAAAAATTGGGGGAATCATGGTTATTCCCGTCGGGAAAAGTGATTTACAGATTATGAAAATAATTGTACGGATTAGTGAGACCGAATATACAGAAAATGATAAAGGCGGATTTGTATTTGTTCCGTTGTTGACAGGATTATCGGATTGAAAATAATCCGTAATTTTATTTTGAAAATTTATGTCTCAAAGTTTATTGTGTAATGCGATGAAAGATGATAATGATGCAATCATTGAGATCTATACCGGAACACTTTGGGAATCGGAGATGATTACCAGTTTATTAGAGGATTCAGAAATACAATCATTTCTTAGAAATAATGTATTGGAATCATATGTTTATGAGCCAATTTCCGCTTCAGGTGTGAAGGTAATGATCTTCAGTTCCGATTATAAAAGGGCAAGAAAAATAGTCGACAGTTACAAACGGAATTAATATAATCCGCATTAGCAGGCAGGCTTTCTTCTGCATTTATCCAACCTTTCTTTTTACTTTCCCTGGTTCATATCAATGTCGTCACGGCGCGGTGCGTAAGCACAACTGGAATGTCGTATCTTTGTCCGTTCAAAAAATGCCGGGCAGTCATACGTTTGACTTTCCATTAAGCATTAGTGGAACAACGTTATTTAAAATTTCAGATGAAATAGCTATGAGCGTAGACTTCTCGCAAAAAATATATATATATGGCTATTCCATGCGACCATTAAAAAACAATTTATAAACGCGTGAAAAGAAAAATAAAGAACATAGAGCTTGACTATTTAACGATTGATGATTATCAGGAATTAAAACAGGCAATGATCATAGCTTATCAGACCATTCCAAATCCCTATTGGGAAGAATCTGAGATTCAGACTTTGCTGAATAAATTTGCAGAAGGACAAATTGTTATAAAGGTAAACGGACACATAGCGGGTTGTGCGTTATCAATTATCATCGATCACGAAAAGTTTGAAGAACAACACACCTATAAGAAAATCACCGGAAATTATACATTTAATACACATACAAACAAGGGCGACACCTTGTATGGCATTGATGTGTTTATTAAACCTGAATTCAGAGGTCTGAGGCTTGGACGGCGGTTATATGATTACCGCAAGGAGCTTTGCGAAAAACTAAACTTAAAAGGGATCGAATTTGGTGGAAGAATTCCCAATTATCACAAGTATCAGGAAGAAATAAGCCCAAAAGAATATATCGAAAAAGTAAAATCGAAGAAAATTTCCGATCCGGTTCTGAACTTTCAGTTGTCGAACGATTTTTATCCTGTACGCGTTTTAAAAGGATATCTTGAAGGTGATGCGGCATCGAATGAGTATGCCGTTTTGTTGAAATGGGACAATATCTATTACGAAAAGCCATCGAAAAGTGCCAGAGATATTAAGAAAATTGTCCGGTTGGGTTTGGTGCAATGGCAGATGCGACCCTATAAGAATATTAATGAATTGATGCAGCAGGCCGAATATTTTGTAGATACGTTAAGCGCCTATAAAAGTGACTTTGCATTGTTTCCCGAATTCTTCAACGCGCCGCTGATGGCACAATATAATCAACTTAGCGAATCAGACGCGATCCGGAAGCTGGCCGAATATACGGCCCCTATCATACAGGAATTTTCGAAATTATCCATTGCCTACAACATCAATATCATCACCGGAAGTATGCCCGAACTGGTGGGCGATACACTCTATAACGCGGGTTATTTGTGCAGGCGTAATGGTACTGTTGAACGGTACGAAAAACTTCATATGACGCCCGATGAAGTAAAAGCCTGGGGCATGACAGGCGGAAATAAAATACAAACCTTTGATACCGATTGCGGAAAGATCGGGATTCTGATTTGTTATGATGTTGAGTTTCCCGAAGTATGTCGGTTACTGTCTGATGAAGGGATGGATATTTTGTTTGTGCCGTTTTTAACCGATACACAAAATGGTTATTCTCGCGTGAGGTATTGTGCGCAGGCACGTGCGATTGAAAACGAATGTTATGTGGCCATTGCAGGTAGTGTGGGAAATTTACCCAAGGTTCATAACATGGGTATTCAGTATGCACAATCGATGGTGTTTACCCCTTGCGATTTTGCGTTTCCAACAACAGGAATCAAATCGGAAGCAACCCCAAATACCGAGATGATCTTAATATCCGATGTCGACATGGATCTTTTAAGGGAACTTCATAGCTTTGGAAGTGTAAAAAATCTGAAAGACAGACGGCTTGATCTTTATGAAGTAAAGAAACAGTAGCTGTTTATCGACTTGTTGAATCTTGTTCGGCAAACGATAGAAATAGAACATTTTAAATTGGGACTATATGAATTATTTGTTGATCGCTTTGTTGTGGACCGGATACTGCGCACTTCATAGTTTCCTGATAAGTATATGGTTCACGAACTTAATGAAGCGCTCTTTAAAGGAGTATTATGCCTTTTACCGCTTGTTTTACAATACGGTTGCATTGATATTATTTGTTCCATTGTATCTCTATACAATTCAAACAAAAAGTGAGGTAATTATAACCTATTCGATTCCATTCACAATCATCCGGTATCTGCTTATTTCATTCTCCATACTGTTATCGCTTAAGGCCTTTTTCTTTGACTATGATTACTTAACCTTTTTTGGAATCCGTCAAATGTTTGACTTTGGGAAGAAGAAAACGCAGAATTATTCGGGAGGAATCAGGAAAGAAGGATTGTTGGGCATTATAAGGCATCCGTTATATTTTGGAGTATTACTTTTTATATGGTGCCAGACCTTCCGCATCACTGATATCGTAGTCAATGTGGTGTTAACTGGCTATATAATTATCGGAACACGGCTCGAAGAGAAGAAACTTGTTTTGGAATTTGGTGATACCTACATCAAATATCAGCATGAAGTGCCCATGTTAATCCCATTTACAAAGGCAAAAATGTGAACCGTTTTGATATTCAAATGCGAAATGATGCTTTTTAGCCTGAACAATTCCACCCTAATTTTATTTTTTCCCCAAATTTCCCGTTTTACTATTCCTCCAATAGTAATTTTTTAATCCACTCATACCCCAATTCTTGTGCGGAATCCTGCTATTTATGCGGATTTTTAAAATATTTTCCATTATTTTCAAAAATAGTTTAAAAAATAGTTTGAATTTTCAAAATATGTACATAACTTTGGTATGTAATCTGACTGATAGTACTCTTATTAAACACATTCCACCTTTCTTACTTATTGATTCGTTCTTTTAAATATTGAATCATTCAGACAACTGAGCATGAAACTTTCATCAGTCATAAAAAAACACAACTAAATTGACTTGGTGTCTCGGAAAAATTTCCGTGAGTTCAAATGAACCCATTTGGAGTCTCTGAAAAATTTCCGACGGGCCAAATGAACTGTTTTGGTGTCTCAGAAAATTTCCAACAGTCCAAATTAACTGATTTGGGATTGCAAAAAAATTTCCGACAATCCAAATGAACTGATTTTGTGTTTCAGAAAATTTCTGACAGTCCAAATGAACTGATTTAGTGTTTCGGAAAAAATTCCGACAGTTCAAATGAATTTTATTGGTATCAGCAACAAAATTAAAAGTTATCTGGATGAAAATTTTAAGATTAAAATGATTTTTTATTGAACCCTAAATATTAATTTAATCTTTTAAAATTTATGAAAAAACTTTCATTAAATGCTCTTTATGCCATTCGTTTATCGATTGACAATGTTTTGGGATTGATTAAATCTACAATCAATCTGGCAGTTGCGGTGAAGGACGATTTAAGTGATTTGAGTAATGCAATCTTGAACCATCTCATCGCGGATAATCTGGTATTCGAACCAATGGTCAAGAATCCGCGGAAAAACGGATTCACCGAACGTGTGAACCTGGCCAATACCGACCGGAAAGAACGTTTTGCAGAAATCAAACGAATCGTAAAACTACACCTGAAAGGTCGTGATGCTTCAAGGAAAGCCGCGGCTAAAACACTCGATTTCTTTTTCTCAACATATTGGAGCATAATCAATGAACCTATGAATTCTGTAACTGGTGTTGTGTCCGGAATGATTGAAAAATACAATGCAAACGTGGAAGTTATTGCAGCTGCCACCACTTTGACAATCGACACATTGATGATCGAATTCGAAACTTCAAATAAAGCTTTTGATGTCATTTATAACCATCGGCTGGCCGATGATGCGGCACATGAACTTTCTGCCAGCGAACAGAAAAAGACTGTTTGTGACTCCTATAACGAGTTATGTAATGCGATTGAACAAGCTGCCAATTTTACGCCAAACGAATCTGTTCTTACGCTTTTCAATAAGATGAACGAACTTCGTAAAAACTACCATACCCTGGAGCCATCCGTAAAAGAAAAGATTGAACCAACGCCAATAAAAGAAATTTGATTAGGGGAACGTTGATAGGTTAGGGTCCTTTGAATTTATTCTTTGGGCCTTAACCTTATCTCATTTTAAAAAAACCTTTGTAGTATTAAGCATTCTGTTTTCCGAAATAACCCACTGCATAGCTTGTAGAATCCGGGGGCAAAGTCAAACCAAATCAGGAACAACGAAGTGGGTTGAATCTTAAAATAATAGTCTGTAATTGAACCCCTTCAGGGCTCTTTTGCTTTTCTTCATTCCACCACCGGTTTTCCCGGCGGTTATTAAAATTTAATCCTTTCAGAATTATAAAAAATACAGAACCATGAATAACAATCAATTTTTTATTCTGGTTTTGATTTGCAGTTTTACACATGTTGTGAGATCTGGTTATGAAGTATTAAAGCATAAAAAATTATTGATACCCGGAAAGTTTTATTTTGCAATAATATTTACAAATATGGCCGTATTATGGATATCGTGGTTCGCATTGTGCAGCTAGGATGTTTATAAAATCCATTATTCGGAGGTTTATCACTATTCCGGCATACTGCTGGCCTTGATGGGAGGTCTGCTCTTTTTTACAGCGCTGTTCACGATCAAAACGCTGGAAAGCTACGACGGAGATCTGATAACAAAAGGGATCTATTCAAAAATAAGACATCCGATGTATTTAGGTTTTATATGCTGGTTAATCGGGTTCCCGGTTTATTTTGGTGCTCTTTTTCCATTTTTTCTTTCTTTACTTTTTATCGTAAATGTCCTGTTTTGGAGATCGCTGGAAGAGATTGAACTTGAAAAACGGTTTCCTTCTTATCAGCATTATAAAAAGACAACACTTTTCTAATATGCTGCCGATGCTCATACCGGATTTTGGTTGGAATAGATCTGTTTCGGCATACCATCGACGCGTCAAACTGTACTTTCTATTCTTCTTTCACATTACCTGATGCGTTGGCTTGCATTCCTGAAACAGAAAATTAAATACTACTTTTAACAGATTTAATTTTCTGAATTATTTAAGCGGGACGATTCGATTAATGGCTATGAAGAACAGCTTCTCAAATATTAAACCAATACTTTCACTCTTTATTTTATCTCCTTTAATTGCTGAATTACTGTTCGGTTCAACGCCGGCTAGCCGTTCTTTTCAATTGATATTTGAAACATTTTTTTATGGTTCCGGGGTATTATTAATCAGAGAAATTGCCCGAAGAAGGGGCCTTGGATGGATATCAATCATTTTGTTGGGAATTGCCTTTGGTATTATTGAAGAATGCATATTGCTGCAAACGGCTTTTAATCCAAACTTTCTTGGCAATGATTTAACTTTTGGTAGAGCAGGAGGCGTCAACTGGGTTTGGGCCGAATATATTATTGGTTATCATGCAATCTGGAGCATAACAATACCAATTCTGATTACGGAATTAATATTTCACTCCAAAAGTACCCGGCCCTGGCTGAGCAAAACAGGAATTGGGATAACCGCAGTTATTTATTTGCTGAGTTGTGTTGCTTTTTATTCAACCTTCGTTAAAATGACAGGTTTTACAACCTCTTTTGTCCATTATTCAATTGCCGGAATATTAGCATTGAGCCTCATCGTTTTATCTCTCTGGCTGCCAAACAAAATGTCATTTAAATCATTCCCGAAAACCCCGTCTTTATTTGTTATTGGAGTCGTTGCTTTTGCGGGGAGTGCAAGCTGGTTAGGTTTCTTCTCCCTTTTATTTAAGCAGGGTGCAGGTCTCTCTCCATGGATGGTTGAACTATCCGGTTTATTAATTGTAATGATTTTGTATTTTCTGATTTCGGGTTGTGTCAGACAAAATTGGAATAACACCCATCGTTTTTCACTCGCATTTGGCGGATTAATGGCGAGTATGGTATTCGGATTAATAACACTGGTGCAGGCCGGCAATCAATTGGATATCATATGCCAGATGATTTTTATTTTAATTACGACGGTTTTAATGGTTCTATTGAAAAAGAGATTATTAAAAAGTGAAGCACTTTAGTTTTCAGGATATTATTTAAAAAGTACAATCAAAAATCTCTCAAAATGGCAAACGGGAAAAATTGGCATGAAAAACATTCGGAAGCACGAACCTTTGGAAGCCGCATAGCTGATGCTGTGGCTAATGGGATGGGTTCATGGCGGTTTATTATTATTCAAACGGTACTGGTTATACTTTGGATGGGTTTAAATCTTGTTGGTTTGATCTATCATTGGGATGCATATCCTTTTATTTTACTCAATCTTCTTTTCTCAACCCAGGCGGCCTATGCGGCACCTATTATTATGATGTCGCAAAACAGGCAAAATGAAAGAGACAGGATGCATGCACAGGTAGATTATCAAACCAATGTGGCAGCAAAAAAGGAGATTGAAGAATTGACGAAAATATTGAACAAACTTGAAGTTGATAAACTGGATAAAATCATTTCAATGCTCGAAGAAATGAAAATTCCTTTAAAAGATTGACGGCAAAGTGAATCTTTCTGATACATTTTCTACCTTCGTCGGGCCTTCTGACGTTGGTAGTTTTGATGATTATTCTGTAAATAGTTAGAAGGCAACTGGTTCTTTTATTGATTTTTATCAAAAGTAAATCCGATATCCTATGAATATTAAAAAGTTTACATTTAATCCTGTCGAGGTAAATGCAATCGTATTATGGGATGATACACTCGAATGTGTGATCATCGATCCTGCATGTTTCTATCCGCATGAAGAGGAAAAATTGCGGTTATTTATTGAAACACTCCATTTAAAACCTGTAAAATTGATTAATACGCATGGCCATTTCGATCACCTGATGGGAAATGGTTTTGTTGAGAAAACATGGGGAATCAAAAGCGAGATTCATCAGGAAGATAACTATCTGGTGGAGCAGGCTTCCAATCAGGCATTAATGTTCGGCATGTCGATGCCAAAACCACCTTTGCCAGTTGCCTTTTTCGAAGAAGGTGATACCATTATTTTCGGAAATTCTTCGTTGAAAGTCATCTATGTTCCGGGACATTCTCCGGGTGGTGTGGCATTTTATTCCGAAGCAGACAAGTTGCTGATCGCCGGAGATATTATTTTCAATGGATCTGTTGGCCGCACCGATCTTCCAAAGGGCAATCATGAACAACTGATTACCGGAATTAAGGAAAAACTGCTGGTGCTCGATCCGGCAACAAAAGTTTACTGCGGACATGGTCCTGAAACAACCATAGGTGCGGAGAAAAGCTATAACCAGTTTCTGAATTAGGATAATATTACAGAAGGCAATTCGTCGATTTAACAATGGGATGATTCGATAATTAGCCACTTTGGCAATTTGCGAAAAAGAATTGTTGAATGAAAAGGCTTGATGTTTAATGAGATAATCGTAATTCATAATTTGCAATTCATAATTCCTTTAAAACCAAAAAAATCATATTTTATTCTTCCAAAAGGAGTTAAAATTGCACAGGCAAATTATTAAAATAAATATAGAATGGCTATCGATAAATTTGTGAGCCGTCACATCGGACCACGCGA
>Ga0075525_10000347_pt1 | contig 16845 bp, 15 predicted proteins | sample NGEPertwo_FD_74795 | JGI IMG/M metagenome (GOLD analysis project Ga0075525, IMG submission 74795) | Arctic peat soil microbial communities from the Barrow Environmental Observatory site, Barrow, Alaska, USA - NGEE Permafrost154B-two | ecosystem: Environmental > Terrestrial > Soil > Wetlands >...
ATATAGAAGTTCGTTAAGCCAGGCAAAGAGTAGACCTTCCAGATTGTCAGCTTCCAGCTTTATTTTATCATAAAAGTTTTCTTTAAAGGTTTTGTTTCCTCCGGCAATAATTTCAAACATGCCTTTGGCAGTATTGATAAAAACTTCTCTTTTGGTTTTACCATAGGCTGCTATTCCGATATCGGCAGTGTGTTCGAGGATTTCAAATTCTTTCATAAATGTTCATTACCTTTTTAAATTTTAATTTAAACAAAAAACTCTCGTCAGCTAGTACGTCTTTACTACTAGGGACGAGAGTTTAATCACGTGGTGCCACCCTGATTCAATAGGAAAGTATCCTATCCTTCATTGGCTGATTGTTTAACACATCTTAAGATGTGTTTCCGGATATTTTGATTTCACCGGAAATATTAAAAAGGGTGGAATTCGATAAAGCCAATACTGATTTTCACCAACCATCAGCTCTCTGGGAATGACCATTACCTACTAGCCCCTAAACATTTAACTATATATTGCATTTTGTTGTTTTAATTATAGTTTTTAACATCCCTTCTTGTCAAGTTAACGATGCTTTTTATTTCTCTTTGGCAATCTTTCCTCTATTGCTCATAGTATTCACCAAGAAAGAAAGTTACTATTATGATTATTCTTTTTTTTTCTCTAATATTTCTCTAACTACCCCACTAAAGTTTACACTAACATGCTTTTTAAAGATGAATTCTATATTTAATTAATAATAATTATGTTTAGATAGTTACGGATTTGTTAATAAATGGGGGAGATAAATAGATTCAATTAATTCTATTCTCCGGCTCCCTACCTTCCAAAACATCAATTAACTTCTGAGCTGCTTGAATGCCCATATTATTGATAGCTTCTTTTGTGTAAGCCCCATTATGCGAAGTCATAATAATATTTTCTAATTCCACTAAAGGAGAATTTTGAGGTGGTTCTTCTTTGTAACTATCCAGTGCTGCACCCTTTATTTTATTATTCTTTAAAGAATCGTAAAGGGCTTTTTCATCGATGATTCCACCACGAGAAGTATTAATTATAAAGGCATTTTTATTGATTATCTCCAGTTCTTTATAACCAATCATACCTTTGGTAGCATTATTTAAGGGGGTATGTATTGTTATATAATCAGACTCTTTAAGTAAGGTCTCTAAATCAACATACCTTACGCCAAACTGCCGGGCAAATTCTTCATCCTGAATGATATCATAGCACAAAATCTCCATTTCAAAACCCCGAGCCCGTTTAACAACCTGCCTGCCTATTTTACCCAAACCGATTACCCCTAATTTTTTCCTCCAGACAGAAGTGCCAATGAATTTCTTCCAGTTACCGGCTTTTGTTTCCCTATCAGCTTCAGGAATTCTCCGGGCCAGTGCTAGCATCAAGGCAAAGGTAAGATCTGCTACGGCATCAATATTTGCTTTTGGTGTATTAGTAACTACAATCCCCTGGGTTGTTGCCGCCTTAATATCAATATTATCTACGCCCACTCCGTACTTTGAAATTACTTTTAGATTACAAGCATGCTTTATTATTCCAGCATTTAGGTCATCTATTCCGATAATAATACCATCTACATCCTCTATCAGTACTGACATATCTTTGTTATTAAGTGGCTTACCAGTCTCATTCTTTATAATCTCATATCCCTTTTCTTCAAGCATCTCCATGGGGGTTTTTGAAATCGAGGCAAAGGAACGGGGAGTAATTAATATCTTCATCTACCTTATCCTTTCATATTTTTTCTAACTTATGTATTTTTTTACCATAATTTATAATAGTATTAAAAATTCAAAAAGAAAATCTGATAATAAGAACCTAATTAACCGCCGGAAATCATAGGCATAAGTATCAATTTATCTCCATCTCTAAGTACTGTATTCTCCATATCCAATTGGGTAATTGATCTATTGTTTACTAGAATAATACCTTTATTGGCAACATCTTCATACTTAATTTTGTATTTATTATTTAAATTCTTAAATACTTCCTTCACGCTAACAACTTCATTATTTTTAAAAAGAAATTCCTCATCATGACAACCAGAAAGTCTCGCATACTCTAAAAAATATTTTACTGTAATCTTCAATATAATATATTTCTCCTGATTTTTGTGATAATAATTATTCCTAAATATCAAATTAAATCATTTATTCCCAGTTTTTCTAATCTTTCTTTTGTCGGCCTTCCCTCTTTATCCCAACCACGAACTTTGTAATAATCGTCTAACATTTGATTATAAATCTCATCGCTCACCACATGCCCTTTAGCTTGGCCTTCCGGCATTTTTTCTGTCATTAATCTTTTAGGAATCATATCACTCTTCCTAAACCTACCTTCACGATTAAGGATTAATCTCTCCATTGTATAGATTCTTTCACCGATAGTCATTAGCTCAGGTGTAAAGTCATACCCAGTTAAATATTCCAGAATTTTTCCTTTGGGTTTGTTCGTAAAACCGTACCCACTCCTAACTACGGTACATAGGCCCAAGGAGTCTATATAGCCCCGGGTATCTTGAATAGATTTAATCAATTCACCCTTGCCTTCAACAGAAAATCGATCATACTCACCTGAAATCAACTCATCCCGAATACTCCATCCACCAACATTATGGCAAGCTCCCCGGCTGGAAGTACCATAAGTTAAAGCATTCCCATAAAATCCTCTTGGATCATAAGCAGCTAAGGGTAGTCCTTTGACGTGCATCAGATAATACTGAAGCTCTGGTTTTTTTTCGGCAATCCCTAACATTCCTTCTGCCAGTAAATTTCCAATATCTTCTCTTCTTGCTATTTTCTCAATCATCTTGACCATAGCTTTAGCGTTTCCAAATTTAAGTTCTAGTCCACCAGTATCTTCTTTAGTTATATATCCTCTCTCAAATATTTCCATAGCAAATGCGATGATCACACCGACAGACATTGTATCAATGCCTAATTCATCACAGAGCTCATTTCCCTTTATAATTGCTGCAAAATCACTGACTCCACACATAGCACCCAAGGTACCTATTGTTTCATACTCAGGGTCAGTTTTTGCTCCCTTAAAAGGACCTTCCTTAACTTCACATAGCTGAGAACAAGCTACCGGGCAACGGAAACAGGCCTGGTTTTTTACAAAATAGTGTTCCTTCATATATTCGGCCTCTATAGTATTAACACCTTCAAATACACCGGTCTGAAAATTACGGGTTGGGTAGGCACCGAACTCATTCATAACTGCTGTATATTGTGCTGTACCGTATTTAGTATGGCTTGCCTTAGTTTTTCTGACATAAGCCACTGCTTCTTTTGCAACTTCTTTAAACTTCTCTGGATCACTTACCGGAACCTCTCCTGTCCCTTTAACAGCGATAGCTTTTAAATTCTTTGAAGCCATTACCGCCCCAGCTCCTCCTCGGCCCATACTTCTTTCACCGATTTGAATACAGGATAAAACCACTCTATTTTCGGCTGCCGGACCGCATGATAAAACCTGATCTTCCCTGCCTACTTCTTCTTTTAAAATTTTGTTGACTTCAAAAGTAGTTTTACCCCAAAGTTCTTTGCCGTCCTTGATCTGGATATCATTATCTTTTATTAAAATGTATACGGGTTGAGTTGCTTTTCCCTCTATAATTATTCCATCATACCCTGCCATTTTAAGGTGTGGTCCAAAATAACCGCCACCATTTGAACATAAATATTGTCTTGTTTCAGGTGATTTTGTAGCTACACCTATTTTGGTAGTGGCTGGCCCAGGGGAACCAGTTAGCGGACCGGTAAAGAATATTAATTTATTTTGGGGAGATAGCGGCTTAATGTCTTTACCGATTTCATCATAATAATATCTGGCTGCCAAACCTCTAGCTCCTAAAAACTTCTTCTGCCATTCAGAATTAATTTTCTCTTCTTTAATTGTTTTGGCTGTTAGATTAATCCTGACAAGTTTTCCTGTATACCCTCCTGAAAACATGAAAATTTATCCCCCTTGATATGAAATTATAATATTTTACTTTATAAATCGATCGGTTTCCCGCTTTTTATTGACTTATTAGCTGCAATAACTATTTCCACTGCTTTTTTACCATCAATGATTCCAACTTTCGGCTCACTATCAGTCAATATGCAGTTAACAAAATGTCTGGCTCCTTCTTTATAGGCATCCTTAAATAAAGTCCTCCAACTTTGATTACCTTCACTAATTAAGTTTTTGTCTTTATTCCAGACCAGAATAGAATAGGCCTGTTGGGAACCGATCTGGAGCATACCCTCGGTTCCCAAAATTTCTACCCGTGCATCATATCCATAAGTTGCAGGGCAACAGCCATCAACCATACCGAGTACGCCATTTTCAAATTTTAAAATCACTGCAGCGGTATCATAAAAGTCAGGATATTTTTCTTTATATTGGGGTAATTTAAAATTATTTGCCAGAGCATATACTTGCTTAAAATTACTACCGATTAACCATCTGATCGAATCAAAATCATGACTGTTAACCTCTGCTAACAGTCCGTTACTTTTATTTAGATCAGCATACCATTCCGGAGGTAACCCCGGTCCCCGTCCCACCGATTTGATAAGTATAGGAGTTCCAATCGCTCCTTCTTCAACAAGCTTTTTAGCTCTTAAAAAATTTTTATCAAATCTCCTCATAAAATCTATTTGAAATTTTACTTTATTTTCCTTAATAACTCTCTCTATTTTATCAACTTCTTTTAATGAAATACAAAGGGGTTTTTCAGAATAAATATGTTTACCTGCCTCTGCAGCTTTAATAATGGCTTCACAGTGAGCAAAGGTTGGTACACCTATACACACTGCATTAAAGTCTGACTTAATTAATGCCTCCTCAAAATTAGTATAATAATCATTAGTATTTAATTCTTCAGCTGCTTCCCTGGCAACCTCTAAATCAAAATCAACAACTGCAACAACCTCCGATTCAGCAATATTAAATTCAAAATTTTTTGCATTAACCATTCCAGCTCTTCCAGCTCCGATAAGACAAAATTTAACTTTCTTCATTTGAATTACTCTCTTTTTTTAAGATGTTTGATTTTTTTGTACTCTTAATTTTTTTAATAAATTCTATTGCAGTCCGTTTCACTTCATCATAATCGCCTTTTTTAGCTCCACCGGTTAAAGCACCCCCTACTCCGACAGCAAAACTTCCAGCAATAATCCATTGATCAACATTATTCAAATTAACTCCACCGGTAGGTAATAGGGGAGCTTGAGGCAATGGACCCTTAATTGCCTCAATAATTTTTGGTCCAAATAATTCGGCTGGGAAGATCTTGACAACATCTGCCCCTGCTTCCATTGCCCGTAAAACCTCTGTCACACTCATAGCGCCGGGTATAACAATTTTCTGGTACCTATTACATAATTTTATAGTTTCAATATCAAAAACAGGAGACACGATATATTCAGCACCTGCCAGCAGGCAGATACGAGCAGTTTCCGCATCAAGAACAGAACCCGCTCCAATTAGTATTTCATTTTTCTGATATGTTTGTGCCAAATCTCTAATAACTTCCACTGCTCCAGGTACAGTCATGGTAATTTCAATAGCCTTAACTCCTCCTGCTTTAACGGCTTCTGCTATTTTAAGTGCCTGTTCGGAACTCTCTGCCCTAACTACTGCTACAATTCCCGATTCTTCAATTCTTTTTAGATTTTCTATTTTTAACATCATAGTATATTACTCCTTCATTTTTATAAATCTCTTAATTCCTGAGGATTTGGTAACTCAGAAATTTTACTTAGTTCAGAAAAGGTTGGTTTAATATTTTTAAAGAGACCCTCATATAAATTAGCATAGTTTTGATAATATTTATGATATTTATCTCTAGGTTTATACCTAACTGTTGGCTTAACTATCTCACTAATACTCCTGTCTATATCATCAATCAAGCCGACCCCTTTGGCAACGGTCATTGCAAGACCTATCAGACCCACGTCCTCTTCATTTATTTGTACATATGGAATACCAAGTACATCAGCTTTAATTTGATTCCAGAGATTACTCTTACATCCGCCACCAATTACCCTTACTTCAGAATAATTCGTTTCCGGGAACAACTCTTTTATAATTCTAAAATAATATCGATATTCATAGGCAATAGACTCCAAAATCGAACGGTAAAAATGGGCTTTTTTATGACTCCAGCTAAACCCAATCCAGGCACCTTTAACTTTGCTATCTGCGGGATAGGTTCTACCAGCAAGATGCGGCAAGAAAACCAGACCATCTGAACCCGGGGAAATTTTAGCGGCCATTTCATCTAGAAGATAATAGGTGCTTACTCCCTTTTCCTGAGACTCTTCTTTTTCTTCGGCAGCAAATGTATCTCTAAACCAACGAAGGCATAATCCCCCACCTCCTATATAGGCATGGGGATACCAGTGATTTGGATCCACAGATCTGGGGAAAAGAAGCGTTTTATTTTTTATATCAGGTCTATAGTCTTCAACACAGCAGGCCAGAATTGAAGCCGTTCCGGCCAGGTCAATTAGTATACCAGGTTCCACCAGACCACTACCGATAAAACTTACAATAGCATCTCCTACTCCGGCAATAATAGGTGTTCCTGCTTTCAATCCACATTTTTCTGCAGCTTCACTACACAATTGGCCAACAACATCCCAGGGTTTTACTATATGAGGCATCTTGTCCAAGGAAATTCCCAGTAAATCTGCCATCTCTTCAGACCATTCCATCTTTCTATTATTACTAACCCCTGAAAAATGTAAATAAGTATAGTCTATAAAGGCATCTTGCCCTTTCAGGCCGGCTAATTTACCCGCAACATATCCTGCTGGCTGAATAAATTTATATATCTTCTTATATATATCTGGTTTTTGATTTTTCCACCAGAGAATCTTCGCCGCATGGGCAATAGTTACAGGCATACCATTTGTGGTTATATATCTTTCCTCACCCTTACTCTTTATCTCTTTAACATATGCTTGACACCGATTATCTAACCAGGAATCATAATGAGTAACTGCTTTCCAGTTCCTGTCAATACCCATAATCCCTGCCATTTGACCAGATATTCCTATTGCTGCAATCTTATCTGAACTAATGCCCGTTTCCTTAACTACAGTTTTAATTGTGTTTAATGTAGAGTTAAACATTTCATTCGGCTTCTGTTCAACCCAGCCTGGTTTCGGATAGTAGAGTTTTGATTCTTCTAAAGTCTTGGCTAATATTTCCCCTTCTGTAGATACTATTGCTGCCTTAGTACCCATAGTACCTAAGTCTATACAAATAATAAATTTATCAGACATAATGACCTCTTTGGATAAAGTTCTAATTGCCTTCTATAATCCGACTACAAAAAATTCAAATCAGCTATAAATATCTCCCCGTATATAGTATTTATATATACCTGTACAATACTGAAAATAACTATAGTTTTTTGTAAATTAATTATAAATAATATTTAATTTATTTAAAATATTTACTCTAACTTACTGGATGGACATTAATCAGGTTGTTACCGGCTATTTAAACAAGAGCTGCCTGATTACAGACAGCTCTTGTTTGTTGTGATGAATTGTTTATGGTTCGTCCGGGAAATAGTATGCAGCTGCATTTTCTTTGGTCACCAATTCTGCTGCTAGAATTATGCGAGTGGGGAGCTTCTTCTGATAGAAACCCTCATAAACTTTGCCGCGAGCACCAAGAACAGCTACTCCCACCACCGTGGCACATTGATCCGGAGGATAGGTTATATTGGCCTGTATCAATGGTTCGCTGCCATCCATTATCATCTTAATAACATTTTTATCGCATGCACCACCAAGGAAATACTTCATATCTGTTCTCCCGGATTCCTTATATGCCTGCAAGGCACCAAGCATCATATCGTCATCAGCGGTATAAACAGCATCAATTTTTGGATATTTCTGAAGATAGTTTTCCATAATTGCCAAAGCTTTATCCTTTCTCCATTCACCAGGCTGTGAATCGAGAATTTTAATTCCGGGGTATTGGGCCATAGTGGCTTTTATTGTTTCAGTCCTGATGGTATTGATTGGGCAGGGAATGCCTTCAATAAGAACAATGTCGCCTTTATAATCAAGCTGTTTTGCAAGCCACTCTGATCCCTTGCGGGTATATCCCTCATCATCGTTAGAGAGATAGACATCATATACTACTTTGGAAGTACCGCGATCCATAACCACTACATAAATACCTGCTTTGTAGGCTTTTTCAATAACCGATGTCACCGATGCGTCATAGGGCCAAACTATCAGAGCATCGATTCCTTGCGTTATCAAGTCTTCAATGTCATTAGCCTGCTTAGTTACGTTTTCAGCATTAACATACAGGAACTCAATGGTGTTGTCTTTGGCTTGCCAGTCAGCCATGCCCTTCTTAGCCCAGTAAATAGCCCGCGCCATATACCCGGCAGTCGCTGCAGGCATGGAATAACCTATTTTCAGCGGCTTTTCGACTGCTGCAGCTGTTACTGTAAGAACCAGGGATAGAACCAAAACTAACCCTAATAAATATAATAGTCTTTTTTTCATTTCAATCTCCTTTTTAATTTATTGTATTTTTTAAATCATTCTTCATTTCAAAATGGTTCTGATTTTGCACCCTCACCTCCTCTATTGCTGGAAATATCATTTTTATTTTACACCATCACCTCCTCTATTGCTGGAAATATCATTTTTATAGGGAAACGATCCAAAAGTTCCTCTAATCCTAAGACTTCTGCCGTTGCATATACACCGCGCCTATGATCACCAAACCCTTTACGGTTCCCTGCAGATAGGGAGATATTCCTAGCATGTTAAGCATGTTGTTTATTATACCGAGGATTATTACTCCTACAATGGTACCCCATATGGTTCCTCTTCCACCGGTAAATGGTGTTCCTCCAATAATAACCGCCGTTATGGCATCTAGTTCAAAACCCATACCTGTATTGGAAGTACTTACAGCATTGAATCGTGAGGTGAGCATTACGGCAGAAACACTTACGGTGAACCCACATAACATATAGCTTAGTAATTTTATACGATCCCCATTGATGGCTGAAAACAGCGCTGCCCGGGCGTTTGAACCTACAGCACAGAGATGTCGCCCATAACGGGTACTATTTAAAATAATACTTAATATCGCTGCAATAATCAGCATGATTAAGACAGGCACCGGTAGAAAACAGATCGAATTCGTGCCGAATTCGCCGTAGATGCGGCTTACCGATCGTATTTCACCCGCACTCGCCATAAAGAGTGACAGAGAACGAAAGATTGCCATAGTGCCGAGGGTGACGATGAAAGGCGCGATTCTTCCTCTGGTAATCAGAAAACCATTTAAGGCACCGGATAGAATGCCCACAATTAAAGCAGCTAGGATTGCACCTGAGATCGCGAGGTACTCGTTATTGAAAACCGCCATAAGGTAATTAAGCGCCAGTATTCCAACGGAACCAATGAATGCCATTAAAGAACCGACAGAAAGATCGATGCCTCCGCCGATCATAACAAAGGTCATTCCGAGGGCTACCGTACCAACATAGGACACTTGTCTTAAGATATTAAGAAGGTTCTGTATATGAGTAAAATAAGGGCTTAATATGGCTGAAATAACAAAAAGAACCGCCAACACGATAAATGCTGCATATTTTTCATATTGAAATTTTTTAACTCTTGTAATAACTTCCTTGATCATATTTCTTGTATTCCTTCCCGAACTCCTGTCGCCAAAAACATTATTTCTTCTTCTGTTATTTTTTCATCCGTAAGCATGCCCATTATTTTTCCCTCTTTCATTACAATTACTCTGTGACACATACCAATTATCTCCTCCTGCTCTGAGGAAATAAAGATACAAGATAGTCCTTTCTCAACCAGGGAGTTTATTAAGCTATAAATCTCCTGCTTGGCTGAGACATCAATCCCGCGGGTTGGTTCGTCAGCGATGAGTACAATTGGCCCCGGATCAATACTTTTAGCCAGAGAAACTTTCTGCTGATTACCGCCACTTAGGTATTCCAGCCTGGTATTAAGGTTTTCGGTCTTAATGTCGAATCGTTCTTTGTGTTTAAGGGTTGACTCCTCTTCTTTTTTCCTATTGATATAGCCGAAGAAGTAATTGCAATAAGCATCGAGAGAAACGAGGGTAGTATTTTGGATTATGGTAAAGTTGGTCAAAATTCCGCATCCCTGCCTGTCTTCCGAGAGGTAACTGATTCCGTTTCTGAGAGCGTCTTTTGGGGTCTGGATAATTATTTCTTTTCCGTGCATATACAGCTTACCGACAGAATGTTTCCTTATCCCCAGGATTGTTTCAGCTATTTCTGAGCGTCCAGAACCTACCAGTCCGGCAAGACCGAGTATCTCCCCTTTTCTGATCTGGAAACTGATATTCTCTATTACCCCCGGAACCGTGAGACCTTTCGCTTCGAACACAACTTCATCCTCGGGTTGCTGTTTTTGGGGAAATACCTGGCTAAGTTCACGACCTACCATTCTTTGCGCCATTTCAAGGACAGAAATATTTTCAGCCATCTCGGAACAGATTAGCTCACCATCTCTTAAAACAATCACCCTGTCGCAGATTGCCTTTACCTCTTTCAGTTTATGTGAGATATAAATAATAGTGGTGCCTTGCTTTTTCAATCTTCGCATTAGTTTGAATAGTATCTCAATCTCGTATTGAGTAAGAACTGTGGTGGGTTCGTCCATTATGAGTAATTTAGCATCCACCGAAATCGCTTTACAGATTTCGACCATTTGCTTTTGGGCAATGCTTAAATTTTCAATTTGTTCATCAGGCCTTATTTCAACCCCAAGTTCCTGAAGCAGTTCGTTGGTATGTGTCATCATCAGCTTCTTGTCAAGGAACCCGTTTTTCTTTCTTATTTCTGAGCCAAGAAAGATATTATCATAAACCGTGAGTTCTTTTATTAGGTTAAACTCCTGTGGAATTAAGCTTATACCAAGGTGTTTTGCATTCAGAGGATCTTTAATAATCACAGGCTTTTCTTCAAAAATTACTCTACCAGAAGTTGCAGTATAAATACCGCTTAAGATTTTCATGAGCACCGATTTCCCTGCGCCGTTCTCACCAATAATACCAAGGATCTCTCCACGAATAATCTCAATATTAATATTTTTAAGGACCGGCACTGACGAAAATTCTTTGTTAATGTCTTGTGTTTTAAGTAATATATTATTCATTTTAATGATCAGCACCTCCTATTCTGACCTTAAGGTAATGAAAAAGCTGTTAATAAACTACTTTTTCTTTTTTTTCAGATTTCGAAGACTTTAATATAGCGTCACATATTACTGCTACCTTGTAACCATCTTCAAAGGTCGCCACCATAGGCTCAAGTTTTACATCATTTATAACCGCATTTACCATATGGTAAGCAGTGTGAACAAAAGTATCTTCCCATCCGATTATGTGACCATGAGGCCACCAATTTTCATAATAAGGATGATATGATTCGGTCACATTTACACAGTGAAAGCCTCGCGTGTCAGCAGGTTCTTCTTCTTTCCAGAATACCCAAAGATTATTCATATTTTCAAGATCCCACCAAATACTGCCCTTTTCACCATTTATTTCAACACAGTTATAATTTTTTCTACCGGGGCAAAACCTTGATGCTTCAATGGTGCCAATTGCGCCATTTTTAAATTCAACTACTGATGCTACCGCATCATCAACATCAACCTTTTCTTTCTTTTTTGTCGTTTCGTTATATCTTTCTTTAATGAATGTTGTCGTTACAGCCATTACTGATTTTGGTTCACCGCATAAAAACCGGCCGAGATCAATTATATGTGATCCAAGATCACCTAAGGCACCGCTGCCACTCTTGGCTTTCCTCAATTTCCATATCATTGGAAAATCTGGATCTACTATCCATTCCTGTAAATATCTGGCCCGAAAGTGAAAAAGTTTGCCAAGCTTACCATCCATAATTAAATTTTTAGCCAAGGCGATAGCCGGAACCATTCGGTAGTTAAAGTTGCAAATATTCTTAACACCATATTTTTTTACCGCATCCCACATCTCTTTGGCTTCTTTTGTGTTAAGAGCCATAGGTTTTTCACAAATAATATTTTTACCTGCTTTCGCAGCTTCTATGGATAGTTTGGCATGGAGAAAATTCGGTGTGACGTTGTCGACAATTTTAATCCTCTCATCATTTATGATTTTTTTCCATTCTGTGGTATATTCCAAAAATCCATATCTTTTTGCTGCTTCAGCAACACTTTCTTCCCGAGTACCACAAATACTTATAAGTTTAGGAATAGCAGCAGGGGGCCAGAATATATAGGGCATCGTTTTCCATGCATTTGAATGAGCTTTCCCCATAAATGCATGGCCAATCATGCCAACTCCAATTTCAGGAATATCACCTATAATCTTTTTTTCTGAAGCCATTGTTATAAATCCGACCTTTTTTTCTTCCATTTTTACCTCCTTATTAGTTATTTTTAAAAGGTTAAGTGATTAGCTGACTATATCAAGGTCAAAAACCTTAGCCATATATTTTAAATCTTCAGACTTATCTCCAACCACAATACAGTTATGATGAGAATAAAACAGATCCATTAACCTGTATCCGTCCTTTACCTTTATTACTGCTCCATTTCTGCAATCAGAACCTGGATACTGAACATAATTTTCAAGCATTCCTTGAGTAACCATAAGTTTATCCAATTTTGGATGCAGTTTTGTGATAAAAACATTTCCTGGTGGGAGTTTGGCATCTATTACAGTGGCATTTTCATCTACAATGGCCAGAATTTTTTTCCTCAAAGTCCATTCTGTAGCCATACACTTTGGAGTAAGTCCAAAATAACCACAGTGGACTACAAGCAGATGATTTTCAGGTTCAGTAACTTCCGGAAGCTTGTCAATTCTTTCATGTTTTAAGGCTGCCATACCCATAAGAAATGGATAAATATTACTCATCATTATATCCGCCCCAATAGATTTGTGAATCAGGTACATTGTCATGAGTGACATTGTATCAGCCTCACATGCCCATACCAAGTCTTTTTCTTCATACAATAGACTCCATGCTAAACACGGTGTAGTATCTGAGTAGAAAGATTCATTCAAACAGTTAATTCCTGCACCTTTTATATCCGGGTCTTTTTCAACTTCCTCTTTTATAGCAAGATAAATTTTACAAGCGCTAAGAAGAGCATTATCTGAAACTCCCTCTTTGGGTATTTTCTTATGATTTACCACTTCCTCTGCTAAAGAGTCGGAAATTTTCTTAGCTCTCTCTGCAAGTTCTTTAAAACTCTTTTTTACTATTGATATCCCAAATTTCTCTTTAATGGACTTTTCACATCTTTCTTCCCACCAGTAGAAACGCTTAAAAATTTCAGCCTGCATACCAACACCAGGATTATCCTGAAAAACTAAAAATTTCGTTTTTTTCATCTCTCTCTTTAAGGCAAGGCTTTTGCAGATCTTTTTGGTAAGATCAAGATTATAGGGCGCAAAGACTTTCAATCCTTCTGCTTTTAAAAATGTTACAATTTCCCAGTCCCACACATTCACTGCACCAAAATCAGAAGTAGTAACCAGGAATGGCAGTTTTATTTTTTTCAGCAGATTTACTTGCTTGAAAGCATCTCCTATAAGCTGCGGGAATATAATAGCATCTGCATCTTTTATAGGTTTTCCGAGTTCAAGTGGCTCAATGATACAGGCTTCATCTTTAAGAAATTCCCGTATCATATCAAGGTGTGATTTGAATTCATCATCCATGCCGGATTTAAAATACAACGGTTGAAGCTTCGCTTTCATTTTAAACTCCTTTCCTTTCATCCAATTTCTGTTCAACCCAACCTGGTTTCGGATAGTAAAGTTTTGATTCGTCTAAAGTCTTGGCTAATATTTTCCCGTCTATAGGTACTATTGCTACCTTAGTACCCATAGTACCTAAGTCTATGCAAATAATAAATTTATCAGACATAATGACCCCTTTATTAACAATTTTCCTTATTTCTTACAACAATATAGCTATTTTCTTAATATATTTTTAAGTAACAATATTTTCAGAGATAATTAAATTTTCCTCCAAATTAGTAAGCAGGCTTACTTTTTAATTACCGGCTTACCTTCTTCTTCAATAACAATTATAGCGAAACCCCCTTTCTCTATAATTCCATAATTATGTCCGGCATCACCACGGTATACACCAAAAAAGATCAATGGTTCCTCCCCGATATTAACAGTTCTATGAGCCCAATAAGGAGGGATATATGAAATACTCCCTTCCTTCATTTCTACAACTTTTGATCTTTGGTCAGGTGTTTGCATAACCAATTTACCCCTGCCTTTTAAAGTCAGATATATCTCGGATGTATCCTTTATTTTATGAAAATGTCCTTTTGTCATATAATACTCACTACCTATTTTGCCAGGATAAACTATACTAATACAATGCTGCAAATGCCCGCTTTCTTCCGGAATCTGAACATTGTAAACCTTATAGATAAGAGGATTTTCCTTTAAAGCCTCTCTCGCCGCTTTTTTATCTTGAAACATATCTACTACATCACTTAATCTCCTAATAATTAACTCTCCTTCCGGATTTAACTTCATTTTTTCTAACTCTATATAACTATTAAATGGTTCAAAATAATTCAATTTTAATTTCCCCTTCTTAATTATTTTTTAGGTACTATTGAGATTTTTAACCCTTCCCCAGAAATTGCTTTCTCAAAAGCGTCTTCAATCTCTTCCAAACCAAAGGTATGAGTAATCAACCCTCGAATATTAAATTTTTTATTTTCTAAAATTTCCATTGATTTTATAAATTGTGAAATAGTTGATCCTGTAGTTGCTGTTATATTTAACTGTCTGTAGTGAACTATATTAGATCTAAACATAATACTATCTTTCCCTTCGGGTAATCCTCCAAAAAAATTAATTCTTCCTAACTTAGCAGCTAAACCTAAGGCTTCCTCCTGAATAGATGGAACTGAACAAGCAGTTATTATAACATCGGCTCCTTTTCCTCCAGTATTAATAAATACTTCCTCTTTTAAATTAACTTTCGAAGGATTTAAAGTAACATCTACCCCATATTTTTTAGCTAATTTTAATCTATCATCACTAATATCCGAAACAATTACCTTTTTTGCGCCGGCTATTTTTGAAAGGATTACATGGAATAAACCCATAGCACCAGCACCTATAATCAAGACATTGTCACTTGGGCACGTTTTTAAGGACTCATAAGCATTGTACACGCAGGAAAATGGTTCACTTATCGAAGCCTCAAGAAAACTAAGATTTTCAGGTATTTTAATTAAGTTCCCATTAACAATCGCTTTATATGGAACTTTCATATACTCAGCAAATCCACCATCTATACTAACTCCAAATGCCTCATAATCGTTGCATAGATTATTATATCCTGCCGCACATAAATAGCAATGGCCACACCCAATATTGGGAGCTACAGCAACTCTATCACCTAAATTAAATGCAGATACATTTCTCCCTTTTTTGATAACTTCTCCTGTAACTTCATGCCCTAAAATTCGATGTTCTCCTTCTTTAATTTTGTGATATCCATATTTTAATATCTTAATATCAGTACCGCAAATATTACAGGCTTTAACTTTTATTAGTAATTCGTCTTCATTAATTTCCGGCATTGGAACTTCTTCTACATCAATTTTGTTTCTCCCTTTATAAATTGCAGCTAATATTTTTCCCGCCTCCTTTTAGACAAATAAATAATAAAATAACAACAATTTTAAAATTTTCTATAGCAAATTAAAATTAAAAGCCAAAAAGTAATTACAGTTTAAATTACATTATCTCCACGCAAATGTAGGTATCACTCTAAATTAATTAATAATACTCTTCTTTACTTATATAGCTCAACTTGAACCCTTCCTTTGTCTCCTCTGAAATGCGATTCAAAATAATCCATTATCGTATTCTCTTTAGTATAAGTTATGTTCTTCATTAGGTGTACTGGGGCACTCTCTTTTATATTTAAAAGCTCCGAATCATACTCCGACGCTACAATGGCCTCCAACGTAACCCTCGCTTTATAAGCAACTAATCCATGTTTTTCAGCAAGAGTTTGATAAAGTGATTTATCTGTTAAATCTTCGTTTATTAAATCAGGACATAATTTATATGGTATATGATTTGCAACATGTACAATAGGTACATTTTCAATATATCTAACACGAAAAATATATATAATTTTTTCATTTTCTTCAATATTTAACTTTTTTGCTATCACCTTACTTGCAGGTTTAATTTCCTGTTTCAGAATCTTTGTCCTCATCGTATAGCCTTTTCCAACCATATCATCGTAAAAGGTAGTTAACTTCTGAATAAATCCGTAGTTTATCTTAGGTTTACATACAAATGTTCCTCTTCCCTTATCCCTATAAAGCAATCCCTCTCCAACAAGCTCTTTAATTGCCTGTCTAACAGTCATTCTACTAATCTGGTATATTTCGCTTAATTTGTTTTCTGATGTAATTTTTCCACCAATCTTTAATTCCCCAATTTCAATTTTCTCACGAATAATTTCCTTCAATTGATAATATACAGGAATTGGAATATTTTTGTTAATTTGCTTAAACTGCATTATAAATTCTCCGTATAGTCTTATAGTTGTATATACATCTAAACATACTTTATCAATCATATTTCTAAATGTCAAGGAAAATGTTGCATTCGATCTCTTGACTTTCGACTGACCAGTCAGTTATAATTAATTTTAGTCTAAAAGATTGAGAGGATAAAAGGGAAAGTAAAATGATGAAAAAAGTTGCCGATCTTATTACAAAATATGCCTGGCCA
>Ga0075525_10000351_pt1 | contig 16643 bp, 17 predicted proteins | sample NGEPertwo_FD_74795 | JGI IMG/M metagenome (GOLD analysis project Ga0075525, IMG submission 74795) | Arctic peat soil microbial communities from the Barrow Environmental Observatory site, Barrow, Alaska, USA - NGEE Permafrost154B-two | ecosystem: Environmental > Terrestrial > Soil > Wetlands >...
GGAATAAACTCCGTTACTGACTGTGGCAGGGTTACCATTGACTGTTACTGTGCCGTTTGAGACATTACCTGTAATTATCTGGTATGTGAGATTCGTTGGAGAAGTTACTGGGGTTATGCTAACAGTTGGGGCAGTGGTATCGACAGTTATGATTGTAGTTTCTTTTTTTGTATTACCAGCTGAATCCGTGGCTATGACGGTTATTGTGTTATTTCCCTCAACAAGGGCAGTGAGATTATAGGAATAAACGGTTCCATTAATTGTGGCAGAATTGCCATTGACTGTTACTGTGCCTTCTGAGACGTTACCTGTGATTATCTGGGAAGTGAGGTTGGTTGGAGAAGTTACAGGCGTGATATTAAGGGTTGGAGCAGTGGTATCTATAACTATATCTTTATTACCACCTAGCGAATTTGCGTTTCCGGGTGTTGCAAGGGTATTGATTGCATTATTGGATGCTGCGTCTGTTATTGTGCTGCCGTTTAGCGATAAAGAGGTTGTTAAGTTGTAATCCAGATCGGCTGAGGTATGACCGGATAAGACCGTGTAACTGAAGTTGAGTGTGTTTGTGCCTGAGCCTGAGACATAGTTAGCTACTCCACCTGAATTGAGAGTGATGTTAGGAGTGCCGCCGGATATGAGTACGGATTCGTTGTATCTGACATCGATGTATATGATTTCGTTTGTGGTGAAGGTACCGTTTGCGTGGGTAGAGTTGACATAAAAGATAGTTGGAGCAGTGGTATCTACAGTAACTGTTACTGTTGCATTTGTGGTATTGACATTGCCTGCTGCATCCTGAGAAGTGACATTGATTTCATGTGCACCATCTACAAGTGGGACTGAAATGTTGTAAGTAGGAGCTGTAACTGAAACTGAAAGATTGGTGATTGTGCCATTTACGTAAATTGTGATATTTGTGGTATCAGAACTAATAGTGCCATTGACCCAGATGGTTGAGATGTTTAAGATCGCACCATTTGAAGGAACAGTTATTGTAGGGGCAATAGGAGGCGTGAGGTCCGGCTTTGTCCTGTTGGTAGCATTCACCCATGTCGTATTCACATTGCCGCTTGTGTCCTGAGTGCGCGTTGAGATGGTGTGCTGGGTGTTTGGAGAAAATCCTGTGGCATTGTAATACTGAATACCCTTAGTGACATTCGTTTTAAAAATATTATCAATCCAGATGCTTACATTAGCAAAGTCAGCATTTATCGGGTCCAGCCATGTCCAGTTGATATATGTTTCCTTGTATGTAATATTGTTGAGATTTATGATGCTGGCGGGCGGGATCAGATCAAGGATCGTGACAGTCTTTGTCCTGTTGCTGTATGTTCCGTTGACATTGGTATCATTGTATGTTGCGGTGATGGTTCCGCCAAGCAATATTTGCATGATATTATCAGTTGTATTGACTATCAAATTGCTCGTAGAAATTGAGCCTGTGAATATTCCGGTATTCTTGTTGGTTTCATACAAGGTAAGGTTAGCTTTTACATCCCCACTGCTTGCGTTAACCGTGATGTTTAAGGTCTGATTAGAAAGAGAATCTGTATTTCTATCTGCATCACTCACTTTAATGTATAATATCCCATTTTCCTGGATATAGGTTACATCCGATGACCATGATGAATCGGTAATATTGAGGGTCCCGTTTGTGGTTGTAGTACACATAGGTGTTGTAATGTCACTTAGAATATCAGCTAATGCTGAACCTGGTAAACCATCTAGTATATCTTTATTGAGGCTTTTTGTACTAGAGGACGTTCCAAAAAAGACTGTTATTGGGCTATAGTCATTAAGTTTAGTAACATTTTTAAAATCTTGATAAGGAATATACCAGTCTAGGAAATAATGAATGCCAGTGTAAGATACATTTGTATTTTTAGTTGTGGGATATGATAAATTCATAATAGGGTCACAACTATCACTTGGATGACCAATGCCACCTGCTCCTGATTTGGAATTGTAACATAGATCTACACTTTCATTAATTCCATCTACTTGAAATAACCATTCGTATTTGTTAAAAAGCCCATCTGTGTCAATCTCTACGCCCCAGCTAAATTGAGCTAAATTACCAGGTGTGCCTGGATCGCCCCTGAGACGCATCCTGAAAAAAAGAGCGCTGCCATTATTAAACATATAAACAGCAGGATAATCGGTAGTTCCAATTATATCAGTAGAGGCAGGACTAACATCACTCGAAAATTCCTGATATGGCGTTCCATTCTTAACCACAACATTCCACTGCGCTTCCGTAGGCCAAGCAGAAGCCGGACTTACAAGTAGCATTAAAACCACTACCATAATTAAGGGGACACTCACCCAGTAAATAGTCGGTCCCATTCTTTTTGAAATATCCGTACTCAAATTATTCACCACCATTTTTCATATATATGCATCCCAATTTATGCGTGTGCACTTTATTTTCCCGTGTCAATGGGTGCTATCAGACTTTATTGATTGGTATGAAAACTCCCTGCTGAAGTGTGTAAAGCTACAATTGATGAGATCAGCGAAATGCTCAGCATGAAGATCATAATATATAATAATGTTACAAATTTATTATTTAGGCTCATAATCTTATCTTTGTTCAGCTGTTAGTATTGGGGTTGAATCTGGACTATTAGATATTTTTCCAAAAGCATTGTTAATCATTTCTATTGGATTCATCGATGCATATGCATCTTGTTTAATACCTTCAAAAATCCCCTGACAATACTCTGGAACCAAACATTTTAGTGCCCTGCAAATAATGTAAATGACATATGTTTTTATTGCATATATAGTTTCCATTGCCATTGGCCCTCCATACAAATTAATTTTTTTGTTAAGATACTACAATGTCACCCTCAAACCGATACTAACTATACGGTAACTTACTCACAGTATAGTATGATTCTAAAACCACAATCTGAAAAAAAAAAGTGACGATGAAAAGGATATAATCATACGATTCAGAAATAAGCCAAAAATGAGGAACAGTTTTTACTCGGGCACAGTATCCATTTTAAATCAATTCGTAACATTTTTTAATAAAAACAGTACTAATTCAGTTGCATGACTAAACGAAACATTCATGGCACGTCGGGGCACCCACGAGCATGAAAATAATGATGCATTTTCATACCAAAGCTGATCGAATGAGAATCAAAAAGGATATCAGTAGGATTATTTCGACCTTGAAAAATTCAGTAAAAAAACACAAAAATTCTGATTTTGCGAGACTCCAATGGGGAATAAATAAAACTCAAGAAGAGTTACTGGCAATTACCAATGAGTTATTACCAAAAAACAAAGACAGTAATGCTGGCAAATTCATTCTCAAAACCGGGGGCAAAGTAACGTTATTCGCAGAATTGGAAACAAAGGGAATATAGATTCCTGATAACAATAATCATGTTGAAAACTTGATGGGAATTGTCGGACATAAGGTGATAAAGAATCGTCAATTCTGGATTGATGCAAATCTGAATATTATGCTGAACACAATCTGGCACATAATATTATAGTGCTGGTTTGGATGCATTGATCACTTCGCCAGTGTTACTGGATATTTTTGTTCTATTTTTTGTGCCCCAAATTATTTTGTGTACAAGGTCCAAGGATGGTATAGATATTTATACACGATATTGAGATTATAGCACAATAGCATTAGCAGACATTGTTGATGAAATAAAATATATTCAAATTAATTACACTAATAATTATAATATAATGAGACAATAGTAATAGTAGGTTGAAGAGTTATGCCAAATTATAAAGTAGCACTGGAAGCGGCATGGTTGGTAAAAGATGTTCAGACACCAGAGGATGCAATCGGAGTTGCGATATCCGAGGTGGGCAAACATCTGAATCCTGACCTTAAATACGTGGAAGTTGATGTAGGCTCCACCGGATGTCCTGCATGCGGTGAGGCGATGGACAGCGTATTCATCACAGCAAATACAGCACTTGTGGGATTGATGCTTGAGATGAAAGTATTCGATGCCGAAAGCGAAGAACATGCATCAAGAATTGCAAAATCAGTCATAGGAAAGGTACTAAAAAATATTCCACTAAATGTCATCGATGTGGAAAATATAGATGACCGCGACTGAGCGCGCACTAAAAACCATATGCGCAACAATTGGATAATATAATATATAAATTATAAATAGACTTAAATCACACACAGGAGAGCGATTAATGATTATCTCCATAGTTGGCCATACTGCCATCGATTATCTCTTTGAGGTAGATAAACTACCAGGCCCCAATGCATCCGCCCCGATAGTTGACTATCACGAATACCACGGCGGCGGCGCTGCCAATATCGCAGCAGGGATTGCAAAACTGGGTGGGGTAAGTCAGCTCATCTCGCCTGTGGGTGCGGATTTTAAGAATAGTGAATATGAAAAATACCTGCAACACCTTGGCGTAGACCTTGATCTGCTCTACAACCTTAGTGGCGAAAAAACCGCAAAGGCATTCATATACACAGATTCTGCCCACAACCAGACATCCTTCTTCTACTGGGGTGCATCTGCAAGATTCCCGAAACTCGATGCACCTAAACTTGATTTTGTGCATCTGGCAACCGGGGATTCAGTATTTAATGCAAATATTGCACAAAAAGCGCAGTGGGTATCCTTTGACCCAGGTCAGGACCTTGTTACATACAACCAAAAAAACCTGACCACCATACTTGAACACACAAATATTCTGTTTACTAACAGGCATGAGATAAGCCGTGTATCAGATATATCGAAAATAAGCTTTGAAGAATTGCTGAATCTGATTGATGTCATTGTGGTGACACAGGACTCAAAGGGCAGTATCATCTATGAAAATGGAATCGAATCCTTCGTATCTGCAATCAAAGTGGATGCCGTAGACCCCACAGGTGCAGGTGATGCATATAGAGCAGGATTCCTTCTTGCATACACCAAAAAATACCCGCTTACAGTCTGCGGACAAATTGGATCAACCACAGCATCTTTTGTGGTGGAGCGTGTGGGATGTCAGACAAACCTTCCAACATGGGAAATGATGCGTGAGCGGCATAATGCATTCTATGATGAAACAATCAAATAGTATAAAGTATAAAGTATAGTATTAGCTATGTTGGATTGCCGCTTCTCATGTTGATGATAATCCCATCAAGCTTTGTGGGCATTTCTAGGCACAAAACAATTCGACCTTGCCAACGGGACATTACAGTTTCATAACCTGCACATATTTCTGTTTATGTGGGCAATGCTGTCGGGATATTACCATTATACAGAATTCATTACATGGCCTCTTGCAAAAAGCGCATGACGCAGAGTAATCTTACATGAAATAGGAATCGGAGGAAAAAGAAATGAAAAAGACCGAAAAAACCGTCATAAAGATACGCCTAAGAGATTTTATCCATCCCATTGCATTCATTCTCGGTATCCTCGTCATTCTTATCGGAGTCAAGCTTATTATCTGGTTTCTTAGCAGATTTATGTAGGATTTTTTTATGTTTTATTTCAGCCTCAGACCATTCATCTCCAAGTGACTGGAATTTATCAAGTATCGAATGTTTTTCGCCATCGAATTCTATTTTCGATCTTTTAATCTTTTTTATGCTAATATCAACATTATCAACCTGTATGAGGTCATTTCCAGCATCTTCAAATGCCTCGAAATCGTTATCCGAACCAACAACCTCAACATCTGCAGAATATGCTAATAGATTATGATTATTGTTACTATTACCATTACAATAATCATTACCATACCGCCTCATTCCCCGCACATGCCGCAAACCCCGCCGCCTGCTTGCCCAGAGACTGCGTTCTTTTACGTTTAAGGCAACAAGATTTGTGACTTCAGAAACGATATCACTACCATCAAAATGGCGCGGACGTTTAATTTCATCAGTAGTGAATATGGATTCTACATCCAGTTTTCCCTCTATTTCAACAGTCGGATGCATAGAAAGGGCAAAACATGTGATGTTGCCAAGAATGCGACATCCACTATTGATGTGCACTGAACCATCAGTCCCAATACTTCCGTGTAACAGGGTATTGCAGCCTATAAATACATCGGCTTTTGCCCGTAAACTTCCGAATACCTCTCCATCATCACCGACCTCTATGGTATTACCCTTGAGTGTACCAAGGATATGGCAGTTGTTGCCGACATTAACATTAGCTGACAGGCCTGCATCCAGTGAATCCAATGTAATGCTTGCATTATTTGGAATCAGCATGACACGAGCACCAAGTGTGGGTACATTATTACTGAACATAGCCTCTATTGCTTGTTCAACTTCCTTGCCCTTTCCCATCTTGAACAACTCAAGCAAATATATATACAATAATACAACCACAGGCACAGGATTTCTGACAGTTATCCAGCCCTTCGCAATATACCCATCCCGTATCTTTGCTTCTTTGCCGATATCCATATCGCCTTCGACTGTAAGTTTTCCGTCTATGCGGGCGAACTCTCCGATATACACATCCGCCTTAGCAAGCACATCACCTGAGATATTGGCACGATGATCTATTCTGATATCAGAATCTGCAATAATTGCGCCACCAATCTTCACGCGCTCACCTGCAACGATTGAATTCGCGCGCAGCCCATAACCAAAATTGACATAATTCCCTATTATTACGTCACCATCCACTACAACAAAATGCTCTTCCATCTTCGTATTGTCTGGTATGATAAGTGTATTGAGTAACTGTGACATAAATTCGAGACTCCTTGCCGATAGGTATTCCTTACAGGCAATATCTGTGGAGCTATATATTTCTTTTTGAAAATTGGGTATAGGGACAATAATCTTTAAACATGATCTCCGAAGGGGGGGACCTGGTGGTTATTGTGAGGGATTCAACCGCACGGTCTCGGAAATGATTGTTAAATACTATCTCAATGCTATGCGACTGAAGCTGATAATGAGTAATGCATAATGAAAAAATGAATATATCAGTGGGGTTGCCCCGATTCCAGATATATTGGAATACTGATTTCGGGACAGCCAGTTGTATTTAAATTAATTGTTTTTAAGAATGAAGTATAACAGATCCTCGTCAAGCTTTGATTCTCTGAGGATACGGCGTACAATCTCCTTTTCATCAAGGCCATCGTTTTTGAATTCACTTATTTTTTCAAATATGATGGGCTGAATCTCATAATACTCATTGATATCTTTTCTATGACCCCAGACATCCCCTTCTAAAAGTGCGATGTTCTGCATTTCAAGATACATCCTGATTGATTTAGAGATTGTTTTTATATATGAGCTTGGTACATGCATTGCTTTTACATCCGGGCAGGTTTTCACAAGTTTGAAAATATCCTCATTGGATGGTCTAAATGCAAAATGTATGAATTCTTCCTTTGAATCAAGGCTTACAATCTCTTCTTTTGAACTAATTACTCTTAATTTCATTATTTAAATTCCTATACTCTTCTGATATTAATCTTGCATTGCTGTGCCTTGGTGGTTTAATGGTTGTGGCACCACACAATTAATGCAAGTTTCTACCGCGTATCCGCTATATATTTTATAATATAAATAGGATTCCATTCTAAAATTATTAAATTCTGTTGATATGATGTATTATTTCATCCATGTAATCTTTGAACTCGCTGGTGCTTTCTGTGGAGATTCGATTTAATCGATTTTGGTTTTGTAAGCCCCCTTTGTCCATTGCATGATTTTCTGGATTGTCTTAAATTTTTATGCATATATCCATGATTTTATAGTTATTGTACCTTCGATGAGTTGGAGTATATAAAAATCGAATGGGGTAAGTGCAATGGCGGAAACTGACAGAAATATCATAATGATCAACACTGGTTACATCGCAGGCAGGGAAATATAAGAAACGCCTGGATCTCAGAAACGCTTGGTGTGGTGCGGGGAAGTACAATCCGAGTCAAATGGTTCTGCAAGGATGTCATAACAAGTCTTTGCCAGGTAGTGGGAGGAGAGCTCAGAATACACATACATGCTTATCGAGGCACGAGAACAAGCAACTATGCGTCAAAGGATGTAGAGAAAATAGGGGCAGATGCAGTGATTAACGTAAGATATCAGACAGCACAGAATGCAGTCTGCTGCAGAAATTCTTGCACATGGCACAGCCAATTGAAATAAATAATTGGATAACTCAACAAAATTCTAAATAACAGATATCCAGTAGATTATCGATAAGCTTGAATGCCTATTCGTTTTCCAGCTGTTCTTTTATATTTTTTGCATAAAGGCGAATATCTGAATCCATCTTATCTTTAATCAAAGTCTCCACCGATCTCATAATAAGGCTTCGAAGTTCTATTATCTGGGTGTAGTGTACCTTGGTGGTATTATCACCGCAATCTTCAAGTTGAATCTCACCGCTCATTCGTGCATCTTTAGTAGAACCTACCCATCGACCATGATGTGGCGGATCTATGAATTCGCTTTTACTTTTTATCACAAGCCTTTTGGCAAAGGGTCCAACTTCAAAGCGCAAAACCCACTCAGCAGTATTGGGTCCTGCAATCGTACAGGAGATGCAACCTGGAATACAATGCGTATTTGTTTTTGCATCGCTCATGAGGTTCCAGACCTCCTCGATTGATGCAAGTACCGTGAATTCAATGCTGGATTTAGGCATTATTGGTGGTTATGTTTCGGTGTTTGTTAGCGATTTTTACTGATTATTACCGTTTGTTATTATGTGCAGACCATACAGATCGTGCAAGATTTGTACATATGGTATTGCTTATATAGATGGTAAACCGGAGAAGGTATATATATCTTAGTCATAAATTTGTTGGTGATTATCCATGCAGGTTCCACAAAATATTAGACTTGTCGTATGCATCGGTGATACGATTGTACATGAGGATGTAGAGGCAGTACCTTATACTATAATGCTATCTAACAGAGGCAAGTGGGAAATACTGGTGGCTGACACCGATGTTATCTTTAAGGCAAATGAGATGAAAGAAATCACAGTGGATACGATATACATTCCTGTGAACTGTCTTGTATTGCCGGATGCCTATAATTATCATGCGATTGGTTCGGTGGTGGATATACGCCATGACGGACTGGTACTTGTGGAAGCAGAACGATGTATCAGTAAAGTGAACTTTATAGCATTATGTGATGGCGTTATTAAGAATGGGGACCTACTCGGTGTCGTGACCATATTTCCTGTGGTCATCAATTGATTAATGTGGTATGTGAGAATATCATTATAGGCCCTATTAGATCATTTCAGAATAACATATCTGGATAAGCATTATTAATATGCACATAAACTACACACTAATAATATACAAAATAATATGCAAATCATCAGGACATAAGTATGACTAACAAACAAAAATTAATGTATCAACTTTTCGCAGGATTTATGATTGCTTCAATGGCACTCTCCGGTCTTGCGTATTTTATTGGATTTGGCCTGACCTCTGACAGCAATTCTGACACAAGCAATGGAAATGATTATAGCTCACAGCAATCCCAATTCCCAAATCCTGAAATTGCAATTGGGTTCGATGAGGTGGGCGGCAACCTTATTGATGCAGATTTTAACAGCATCTCCGACGCATTGAAAATAACCCCACAGGGTGTTGTAGCTGCACAGTTCACAAATGTTGAAAAAAGTATAGGCACACCCTTGCAATCTGCAGCGTCACAGGGTCTGCCACCAAAGGAACTATATAATGAAGATGTTGGTAACTCGTATGCTGCCAGGTTAGATGAGGGAAATGTAGTATACTATAACATAATCCCATCCAGATCATTGAACTTTGGATATATTGTAGATCCAAATCCTTACAAAGGCTATAATCTTCTGATGAGGGAGGATGGGGGGCGAAATGTTGTAGGAACACCCGTCATATTAACAGATCCTAATACGGCATATAAAATCCTGGATGTTATAAACGGGGACAGTGGAAGTGCATATGCTGATTTCGCATCAGTGCTGAACTATTCAAGCAATGAGGACATAATCGCCTATATCGATGCGAATAATTCGCTTGCAAGCATATTCTATAGTGGTTTTCGAATGGTGGCTGATGGGCATGCAGATGCAAGCCAGGCCACACGTACACTGATATATCAGGATATATCGGTGAATGAGTCCAACAAACTCGATAAGTTGGTAAACAATAAAACCGATGCATTCAATATTACTGTGGAAACACATGGTAAAGAAAGTATAACTGTCGTAGAACTGATGTCGGACCTGAATTCACTCCCCACGGTGGATCTCGGATAACACGCCAATACAATGGATTGGACTGCAACACAACGATAAATATGGATCGTAGTCCATGTCTCACACCACAACCCACCGAATTTAATTTTCACGGTGTTGCGTGATATTGCACCACAGGCCTATGACATAAGATTATATATATGCCAATCATATGTGCCAAGCGCAATCTTTAAACGCTGAAAGAAATTAGTTACAGAATTGCGTTGCTCGGCACGCATTTATCAAATTCATTCAGCAAAAATATTAATAAAATCAACAGTGAATAATGATAGGTTAACAAAACCTTGAAGGAGAATACAAATTATGTCAATGCATGTTAAATTTGAAGTCCCAGTAGAATTACAGGATAAAGCACTTGAAGCACTTGAACTTGCAAGAGATTCAGGTAAGATTAGAAAAGGTACCAACGAGACGACAAAAGCTATTGAGCGCGGTATCGCAATTCTTGTGCTGATCAGTGAAGATATTGAGCCAGCAGAAATCGTAGCTCACCTCACACCGCTTTCCGAAGAGAAAAACATTCCATACATTTATGTGAAAAGCCAGAAGGAACTTGGTGCAGCATGTGGTCTCAGCATTGGTGCCGGAGCAGCTGCAATCGTAAGTGGTGGCAAAGCAAAATCGATTATTGAAGACATTGTTGCTAAGGTCGCAGCATTAAAGTAGGTGGTATAAAGTGGCTGAAGATGATGATGGTTTTCCAGCAGAAGTACTTGAGATAGTTGGAAATACTGGTATGCATGGTGAAGCTGTGCAGGTAAATTGCCGTGTGCTCGAAGGCCGTGATAAAGGTCGTATCATTTCACGAAACTGCATGGGACCTGTACAGGTTGGTGATATACTCATGCTGCTTGAGACTGCAAGAGAAGCAAAGAAGCTCTCAACAAGAAGGTAGGGTAGAATAATGGCACAATACAAATGTACATTCTGCGGTACCCTTATGGAAGAAGGCACAGGCACTATGCTTGTTCGAAAGGACGGTTCTATAGCATATTATTGCAGTTCAAAATGCAAGAATAATGTCAAACTTGGACGTGTCGCAAGACGTGTCGAGTGGACCGAAGAATATCACAAGATCAACAAACATTAAAGTCAGGTATTTTCATGGAACAAACCTATGTCATGATAAAACCAGACGGTGTGCAGCGTAGCCTTATTGGCACAATCATATCCCGTATTGAGTCCAAGGGCCTTAAAATCGCTGCCATGAAGATGTCTGTGATGGATAGAGCCAAGGCCGAAGAGCATTACTGCGAACATGTAAAACGCCCGTTCTTCAAGGATCTTGTGGACTTTATCACATCGTCACCGTCTGTATCAATGGTCATTGAAGGTAATGGTGCAATCGCAACCATGCGAACAGTAAACGGTGCAACAAATCCAATGGATGCCGCACCAGGCACCATCCGCGGTGATTTTGCTCTTGATATGGGCAGAAATCTTGTGCACGCATCGGATTCGCTTGAATCTGCAAAACGTGAAATTGCGATACATTTTACGAACTCCGATATATCAGAATATACCAGAATTGATAATTCCTGGCTATATGAGTGAGGTGTAAATATCTCAGCTGAGAAAGGGAAAGAGCAACTGCGCACACCAATTGTGTGTGTCATGGGACATGTGGATCATGGTAAGACCTCCCTGCTTGATAAAATCAGAGGCACGAGTATCACAGATGCTGAAGCAGGAAAGATCACACAGCATATCGGTGCTACCGAAGTACCGCTGGATACAATATCCAGAATATGCGGTGCCCAGTTGCAGAAAAAGTTCATGGTTCCAGGCCTCTTATTCATAGATACGCCAGGGCATCATGCTTTTACATCCCTTCGAAGCCGCGGAGGTGCACTCGCAGACCTTGCTGTTGTCATAGTAGATGTCACAGAGGGGTTCAAACCACAGACACTGGAAACACTCAACATACTCAAGCGATTCAAAACTCCTTTTGTCTTGGCTGCGAACAAAATAGATCGGATACATGGATGGCAGCCACAGCCTGGTGCAATGTTTTCTCAAACATATAATAAGCAGGGCGAACGTGTACAGGGCATGCTTGATGAGATGATCTATAAGCTCGTCGGGACAATGTATGATCAAGGTTTCAGTTCTGATCGCTATGATAGAGTAGATAATTACCAACAAAACATTGGAATTATACCAATAAGCGCCAAGACAGGGGAAGGAATTCCTGACCTGTTGATGGTGCTTGTAGGGCTTGCACAAAAATTCCTTGAAAAGGATCTGCATTATTCTACAACTGCACCAGGTGTCAGTACAATTCTTGAGATAAAAGACACAAAGGGATATGGCGTCACTGCCGATATCATTCTTTATGACGGGCAAATAAATGTAGGAGATACCATTGTCGTTGGCGCCATGGGTGAGCCTATTGTAACAAAGGTCAAGGCATTACTTAAACCAAAACCTCTTACTGAGATTCGCTCGGATGAAAAGTTCAATAATGTAAAAAGCGCAACTGCTGCTATTGGTATCAAAATTGCGGCAAAAGGTCTTGATACTGCACTTTCAGGTTCGACCCTCAAGGTGGTAACAAAGGATACCTTAGATGTGATAGTATCTGAAGTGAAGGCAGAACTTACCCAGGCCCAGATTGAAACTGATTCAACCGGCGTGCTCCTAAAAGCCGATACCATCGGTTCTCTTGAAGCACTCATCCATGAGCTGAAACGAGCTGAGGTCCCAATTAGAAAAGCACTGGTAGGCAATATATCAAGACGCGACGTTGTGGATGCCAGTACTGCAAGTGACCCATTACATTCATGCATAATCGGATTTAACGTGAAGGTCACGGTAGATGCTCTGGATGCCTCAGAGGATGTCAAGATATTTAACAGAGATGTGATCTATCAGCTTATCGATGAATATACCAAATGGAGTGCCGAACAAAAAGCCCTTGGTGAGAAAATGCTTGCCGAATCTGTCATAAAACCTGGCAGGTTCAGGATAATGAAAGACCACATTTTCAGACAGAGTAATCCTGCAGTCGTTGGTATAGAAGTAACAGGCGGTGTGATTCGCCCGAATGTCGAGTTAATAAAACTAGACGGTGTGATTGTCGGAGATGTGAAGACCATAAAACTTCGGGATGATTATCTAAAAGAAGCGCGCAAGGGTGCACAAGTTGCCATGGCAATAACAGGTCCCACAGTCGGTCGGCAGATAAATGAAGAAGATGTGCTATATGTGAACATTCCAGAGCGCCATGCAAAGATAGTAGAGCAGGAACTGTATGATTCACTCACGCCGGACGAGGCAGATACATTTGATATATTTATAGCAATGAAGCGAAAAGTTAATCCATTCTGGGGAAAATAAATTCAATTGGCACATATAAAATAATTATAACCCGAGTATCACAATCATCTAACTACAATCAAACAATACAATCAACAACTATATAATAATTTAATAATAACCGAATAATAAAATCAATAAATAAAGGTGAGGTATATGGCAGAATTTAATATTGTGTTATCAGACAAACAGACCGGCAGCTCCTATAAGCTTACAGCAGCCGATGCAAATGCAAATGTATTTAATGGAAAAAGAATCGGTGAAGAGGTTGCAGGCGATGCTCTTGGCTTTACCGGATATACATTGAAGATTACAGGTGGCTCAGATAAGGGCGGATTCCCAATGAGGGCAACATTACCAGGTTCATTGAGAAAGAAAATACTTGTAAAGAGCGGTCAGGGATATCGCCAGACTGAACCAGGCATGAGAAAACGCCGCACAATGAGAGGCAATGAGATTGCAGAAGATGTTGTGCAAATCAATGCAGTTATTACACAATACGGCTCACGGACCGTTGCAGAAATTATGGGCGTCGGTGCAGAAGAAGAGGTAGTAAAAGCTGCATAAGAGTGATTATTTCACTCACCATCTCTTAATTTACCTAGATTTTAGATATTATACAAAGGACATACATGTATCATTTAGAGTGCATTGAATGCGACAAAACATATCCAGCGTCTGAGCTCATACACACATGTGTTGAGTGTGGAGGACTACTGGAGGTTGCATACGACCTTGATAAGATAAGTGTGGATTTTGTAGAATCAAACCAGCCGCAGTCAGTCTGGAAATACAGGGCATTATTGCCATTTCCTGCTGATTTTAAACCTGTCACCATACAGGAAGGCGGCACTCCCCTATACAAATTGGATACGCTTGCAAAGACCATTGGCGCAACAAATGTGTATGTCAAACATGAGGGATTGAACCCGACAGGTTCGTTTAAGGATCGGGGTATGACAGTCGGTGTCAGCAAGGCTGTTGAACTTGGTATGACTACTGTAGCCTGTGCATCCACAGGCAATACCTCAGCATCTCTTGCAATCTATGGCGCCAAGGCGCAGATTCCAGCAGTGGTACTTCTGCCTGAAGGCAAGGTAGCACTTGGTAAGGTGGCACAGGCACTCATGCATGGTGCAAAGGTATTGTCCGTTCGGGGCAACTTCGATGATGCACTCGCACTCGTTCGCCAATTATGTGACAGTGAAGGATTCTATTTACTAAATTCAATTAACCCATTCAGGCTTGAAGGGCAAAAGACCATCGCATTTGAGGTGGCAGAATCCCTTGGCTGGAAGGCACCTGATGTGCTGGTCTTGCCTGTGGGTAATGCAGGTAATATCTCTGCAATCTATAAAGGTTTTAAGGAACTTAAGGCGCTTGGGATCATAGACAGCATCCCAAGAATGTGCGGCATTCAGGCAGAAGGTGCAGCACCAATTGTTGAAGCATTCAATAAAACCAAAAATATGATTCAGCCTGAGATGAATCCTGAAACCATCGCAACTGCAATTCGCATCGGAAATCCGGTCAATGCTGCCAAGGCACTTCGGGCACTATATGAATCAGGTGGCACTGCAATTTCAGTGACTGATGAGCAGATTGTGGATGCACAAATAAAACTTGCCAGACTCGAAGGAATCGGTGTTGAGCCTGCAAGTGCGACTTCTGTTGCAGGTCTAATCAAGCTTATGGAAAACGGCACCATCAAACGAGACGAAGTGGCTGTATGCATCACCACCGGTCATTTACTAAAAGACCCTGAAGAAGTAATAAGGATGTGTGAACCTCCAATAGTGGTAGATGCCACAGTGGAGTCCATAACAAAGGCAGTTTTCGGATAGGTGATAACTTTTTTATATTTTTATATTCTTGATTTTTTCTATTTTTGTATAATGTGACCTTATGTTTTAGTATAAAATCCTAAATATATTCACTCATTTTTTCCGCCCAAAAATCGTACAATGATAAGGCTGATCTCAAAGAATATAATCATCGGTACAGCAACCATTAGCTGGCTGAGGACATCAGGCGGAGTGGCTATCGCTCCCGCTACAAGAAACAGTACATAAATATGCTTTCTATATTTTACAAATGTGGCGTATTTTACAACACCACTTCGTGCCAAAAACGTCATTACAATCGGTAGCTCAAAAATCAATCCAAAAATGACAGTTGTAGTTGCAGCGAATGATATGAATTTAAATATAGAGTATGTGGCAATTGCCCCTGAACTTTGTGCACTAATGTAAAGGTATTCAATGAAAAGAGGGAGCATGATAAAATATGCATATGCGGCTCCAAGTACGAACATAAAACCTATCGCAAATACAGTAAGTATCAATAGAAGGCGTTTTTTCCGAATCTTCTCGGCAAGGTTGAAACGCTTATCAAATACATTGAATATGAAATATCCAAGTACAGGTAATGTTGCAACTATGCCGATAATCAATGCAAGCCGAAGTTTTAGCATCATCACTTCAAGGGGTGTCACATAAACGATATTGGCCCCTTCGGGCATCAGGTCGTTCTTCATTCTCAATATCAATGGTCCCACGAGCTGGAATGATATGGATGTGACAGAAAACAGTACAATCATTATATAAATAATTTTTTTTTTGAGCATATTGAGTACAGTGCTCAATCCTACCATTGCATTCTGCATATTTTCACTGCTCTTAGGCATATGATTCCTACATAACCTTTATTGCATAAATGCCCTATCCTTTACCAATGAATACTTCAGGAAAGCAACAGGACATTGAACAACCACTTACACAGCACCTGAAAGAACTCAGGAATAGTCTGGCAGTGATAATAGCATGGTTTATCCTTTGCGTACTCATATCATATCCATTTTCTGAACATGCTATTACAAGAATATGGGGGAATTTCATGCCTGCCGGTGTTTCGATGGCAGTCTATTCCCCACTTGAGTGGATGTTTACAAGATTTAAAATATCGGTTGTAGTAGCCATTGCAGTCACAGTACCTATATTTTTACTCCAGATGTTCAGATTTATGTCAAAGGGTTTGTACCCAAATGAAAAGAAGTTTCTGTTAATGGTG
>Ga0075525_10000354_pt1 | contig 16539 bp, 20 predicted proteins | sample NGEPertwo_FD_74795 | JGI IMG/M metagenome (GOLD analysis project Ga0075525, IMG submission 74795) | Arctic peat soil microbial communities from the Barrow Environmental Observatory site, Barrow, Alaska, USA - NGEE Permafrost154B-two | ecosystem: Environmental > Terrestrial > Soil > Wetlands >...
CTGATCGCAGATCCCGGAGGGGATGTGTGGGTGGTGGATCAGGCTCCGCCGGAGTTGGCCACGGCCGGGACGGGAGACGTCCTCACCGGTCTGGTGGGAGCCCTGCTCGCGCGCGGCCTGGAGCCGCCGTCTGCGGCGCGGACAGGGGCCTGGGTCCACGCGGAGGCGGGGCGAAGGATCGCCGCCTCGCGGGGAGCGGGCCTGGTGGCGGAGGACGTGGCCGATGAACTCGCGGCGGTGGTCGCGGAGCAAATGTATGGCAGGAGGCCAAAGTGGACCAACTGACGGCACGGGACATAATGCGCAAGGACGTCGTGACCATCGGGGCCGACGCCAGCGTGCGCGAGCTTGCAGAGCTTCTGTCGCAGCACAAGGTGAGCGGCGTGCCGGTGCTGGATTCCGAGGGGCGCGTGGTCGGCGTGGCGACCGAGGGCGACGTTATCTACCAGGATGCGGAACTCCACTTTCCCCATTACGTGCAGTTTCTGGACAGCGTGATCTACGTGGACAGCATCCGCCGTTTCGAAGAGCGGTTCCGTAAGGCCTACGGCACCAAGGTGGCGGACATCATGAGCGATGAGGTGATCTCCGTCGAGCCGGACACCTCCATCCGCGACATCGCCACCGAAATGATCGAGAGAGACATCAACCGCGTGCCCGTCGTCGAGGACGGCAAGCTGGTGGGCATCATCACCCGCGGAGACGTGGTCAAAGCAATGGCGCGCGAGCGCGGGGAGTAGCGGATGGCCAAGAAGGAAAGGCGCCGGGCGCACCGGCAGACCCAACGCAAGCGCGAGGCCGAGAATCGAGGGAAGCCCACCCTGCGGCGCTCCATCATCATGGGCGCTTTCTTGGGCCTCGCCTACTTTCTCCTGATGGAGTACGTGGTGGGGGATGAGAATCGGTCCGTCTGGGTCAATGCCCTTTGGAGCGGGATCTTCTTCGTCTTCTACAGCGTTTTCATCTACTACTGGGAGTCTTTCCTGCACCGGCGGCGCCTGCGCAAGAAAGAACGGGAGGGCTAGCCCTCCCACCGGTCCTGCATGGCTGAACCTCTCCTAGATCGTCTCACTCCGCTGCTCTTCGAGCGGCGGGCCCGCGGCTGGCTGGTCGGCGGCAGTGTGCGCGATCGACTACTGGGGCGGCCCTCCCCGGACCTGGACGTAGTGGTCACGGAGGATCCCGCGCTGATTGCCCGGGTGCTGGCTGATCGCCTGGGGGTCCCTTTCTTCGAGCTCTCGCATGATTTCGCCGCCTATCGCGTGGTGATGCCCGAGGGCCACCTGGACATTGCTGCGCTGCGGGGAGGAAGTCTCGAAGGCGACCTCGCGTTGCGAGACTTCACCGTCAACGCGATAGCCCTTCCCCTCGAAGGCGGGGATATCATCGACCCGCACGGGGGCGTGGCGGACCTGGAGCAGCGCCTGCTGGTCCCGGTGGGGCCGGAGGCATTTCGGGCGGATCCCTTACGCTTGTTGCGCGCCGCCCGGTTTATCCATGTGCTCGGCCTGACACCGGCGCGGGGCGTGGATGAAGAGATTCGCCGCCAGGCGTTCTTGCTGCCGGAAGCGGCTGGGGAGCGCATCCTTTCGGAGTTGGTGCTCACCCTCAACGCCGGGCGCTCGCCTGGGGCATTCCGGGTGTGGCGCGAACTCGGGCTGCTGGCGGTCTTCCTGCCTGAACTCGCGGCACCGGCCTCTCTGCGCCTTCCTCACTCAGGCACCACTCTGCTCGGGCACACCGCCGCCGCCCTGGAACGGCTCGAGGACATTCTCGAACGGCCGGGAAAATGGTTCCCCGGAGCCTGGGAGGCTTTGGAGAAGCGGTTTGCGGTTGAGGTAGACGGCATGGTCCCGCGCCCGGTGGCGCTCAGGCTCGCCGTATTGCTACACGCCCTGGGGTGGGCGGCGGTCCCCAGCGAGCAGGAAGAGGAGATCACCGCCGCCGCCGAAGGGGCCAAGCGGATTGGCGATATCTGCGGACGGCTGCGCTGCTCGCTTGCCCTCACCAGGCTGCTCGAGCGTGTGGTCAGAGAATTGCCGGCCTTGAGTCTTCTCTCGGAGGGTCCCGACGGCGGCCGTGGGCCCGCCCGCTACTTCAGGGAGGCCTCCCCCTTCGTGCCCGAGTGCGTCCTCACGAGCGCGGCCCATCTGCTCGCCCTATCGCCGGATACTCCCTGGCGCAAGACCGCGGATGAGTTGCTGACCGAGTGGGCCCGCCGCGAGTCCGGCCAGTCGGAGCCCTTCCCGCTCGACGGCCGCCTGCTGATGGCTGAGCTCGGGCTGGAACCCGGGCCCTTCTTGGGCGAGGTGTTGCGGGAGGCGGGGCTTGCCTGGGAGGCCGGCGAGGCCACCGACCGGGAGGCTCTGCTCGAGCATGTCCGCGGCTACGTGGCTTCCCGCCGGGGCCCTGGCCACGTGGTATCATAAACGGCCCGAATTTGAACTAGAACGGAACGCCTGCGCGTTCCGGGGTACCCTGTGGAGGATCCTGTGAAGTCGGATATTCACCCCGAGTACGTCGAGAGTAAAGTAACGTGCTCCTGCGGCAACACCTTCACCACGCGCTCCACTCAACCGGAGATCAAGGTGGAGATCTGCTCTGTTTGCCACCCTTTCTACACCGGTAAGCAAAAGCTCATCGACAGCGGCGGCCGGGTGGAGCGTTTCAACCGGAAGTACCGGCGCCCGACCGACGACAAGAGCTCGGCTGAAGAGAAGAAGTAGGGGGAGGGCTCCCGGCCCTTCCCTCGAGTCCCGAGCCCGCCCGGGCTCGGTTTCTCTTGTTCGGGCAGACGGCTTTCGCCCGGCGTATCTCTGGAGTAGTCGGTGGTAGATCGCAGAGTTCCCAGCCGCGACGGCTGGATTGAAGTCATCTGTGGCAGCATGTTCAGCGGCAAGAGCGAGGAACTCTTGCGCAGGCTGCGGCGGGCTGAGATTGCACGACAGCGAATCCTCGTGGTCAAGCCGGCGCTCGATACCCGCTTCGAGGGTTGCGATGTGCGCTCGCACGACGGCGGAGGCCGCCAGGCCTGCACGGTCCAACGGGCCGAGGAGATCCTTCTACTACAGGGCGTCGAAGTTTCGGATATCATTGCCGTCGACGAAGCCCAGTTTCTCGATCAAGAGTTGGTTCATGTGGCTCAGTTCTTGGCCGACCGGGGGAAGCGGGTCATCGTCGCCGGACTTGATCAGGACTTCAGAGGAAGGCCCTTCGGGCCGATGCCGATGTTACTGGCGGTGGCTGAGTTCGTGGACAAGTTGCAGGCTATCTGCTCCGAGTGCGGTGCTCCGGCATCCCGCACCCAGCGACTGGTCGCCGGGCAGCCGGCGGGGGAGCACGATGCCCTGGTCAAAGTCGGCGCGCTCGAGACCTACCAAGCGCGATGCCGGCGGTGCCATCAACTGCGGCGCGTAGACAATCTGACAATGTGGGAAAGTTGAGACAATGAAGCGAATTCTCACCAATCTCCGGCAACTGCAGCATCTGCTTGTCCTGAGCTGGGCTCTCTTCCAGAGCCGGGCCCTCGAGGAAGAGGGGTGTTCGACCGGGGAGTGCGGGCACAGCCACTCCGTGGGGGGTCAGGCGGTGCTCGAAGGGGTGATGATGCGGGGCAGGCGCTCCTGGGGAATCGCAGTGCGGCGTCCCTCTCAAGCGATCGGACTCCATTCATTCCTGCTCAATGATCTTGGCAAGCGCTATCCGTTGCTCAAGCTGCCCATCCTGCGCGGCATAGTGGCTCTTGGGGAGTCCCTCACCCTGGGAGTCCGGGCGCTCGGGATCTCGGCCAATCTCAGCACGGGCGAAGAGATCTATGGCGAAGCATGCGTGCCCGCCGAGGACGAAGAGAAGCTCACCAAGAAAGAAATCCGCCAGAAGAAGCGTCAGCAGCAGACGCTGGGCTGGAGGGACATGGGCCTCTCCCTGGCGATTGCCATCTTCTTCTCCATCGGGCTCTTCGTCGCCCTCCCGCTGTTCATCGCCAAGGAACTCGAATTCATGCTGGAGAACGCGTTCCTGTTCAACCTGGTGGAGGGGGTCATCCGGGTGGTCATCTTCCTGGCCTACGTCGTGATCATCTCCCGGATTCCCGACCTGCGCCGAGTCTTCCAGTATCACGGCGCCGAGCACAAGACCATCCACGCTTTCGAAGCGGGCGAGGAATTGATCCCGGAGCGGATCAACAAGAAGTACAGCACTCTCCATCCGCGTTGCGGCACGGCCTTCCTGCTGATCGTCATGGTGCTCGCCATCCTGGTGTTCGCCGTGGTCGGCAAGCCCGGCCTTTGGATCCTGGTGGCCTCGCGGATCATCGGTATCCCGCTGGTCGCCGGTCTGAGCTACGAGGTGATCAAATACGCCGGCCGTCACAAAGACGGGTTTTTCGCGAGCGTCGTGCTCTGGCCGGGACTGGGCCTCCAGCGCTTGACTACTCGCGAGCCGAGCGACGATCAGGTGGAGGTCGCAATCTCCTCCTTGAGCGAGGTGCTCCGGGTCGACGGCGGGCAGGAACCCTTGCCCTGCAAGATGCATGAGGCGGGAAGAGTGCCGGCTCCCGCAGGAGCGTGACCGACCGTTGATCGACCGCCTCGTCAGCGAGATTATCGAAAAGCAGCGGGCGCTCGCCGAGGAGTTGTCGGATCCTTCGATCTACGAGGACCAACCGCGTTACGCGGAGGTCTCTAAGGCCCACGCCGACCTAAGTGAAGCCCATGCCCTGGCGCTGGAGTATCTGACCGCCCGGCAGGCGGAGGAAGACACCCGGACGATGTTGGATGAGGGTGGGGTCGACCCGGAGATGAAGGAGTTCCTGAACGAGGAGCGCACCAAGGCCCGGGAGCAGATCGAGCGGCTCGAGGACGAGATCCGGGCGGCGATGATCGAGAAGGACCCCCGCGACGAGAAGAATGCCCTGGTCGAGATCCGGGCGGCCGCGGGCGGCGACGAAGCCTCTCTCTTCGCGGCCGAGCTCATGCGCATGATCACGCGTTATGCCGAGCGGCACCGCCTCAAGTGGGAAGTGCTTTCAACCAATGAGTCGCCCGTGGGGGGCATCAAGGAGATCATCTTCGCGGTCAAAGGCAAGAATGCCTACGGCACGTTGAAATACGAATCCGGGGTGCACCGGGTGCAGCGGGTCCCGCAGACGGAGTCCACCGGCCGCATCCACACCTCGACGGCCACGGTGGCCGTGCTGTCCGAGGCGGACGAGGTCGAGGTCAACATCGATGCCAACGATTTGCGCATCGACGTCTACCGCTCGAGCGGGCCGGGCGGACAATCGGTGAACACCACCGACTCAGCGGTGCGCATCACTCACCTGCCCACCGGGCTGGTGGTTTCCTGCCAGGACGAGAAGTCGCAACTGCAGAACAAGGAACGCGCTCTGAGAATCCTGCGGGCCCGCCTTCAGGCACTGGCCGAAGCGGAGCAGAATGCGGAACTCTCCGCCGACCGCCGCACTCAGCTGGGCTCGGGCGAACGTTCCGAGAAGATCCGCACCTACAATTATCCCCAGGGCCGCGTCACCGATCATCGTATCGGGCTGACCTCTCACCGGCTCGAGGCCATCCTCGAGGGTGAGCTCGACGAGTTCACCGAGGCCCTGAACGCTCAGGAGCGCGCGGAGCAGCTGGCGACCGCCGAGATCTAGCGGCCTCTTAAGGCCCGCCCGATGGCTTCCGCACCCGCCTCTTCCTGGACCGTCGCCTCGCTTCTGCGCATTTCGGCCGAGTATCTGGCCGAAAAAGAATCCTCTTCTCCCCGCCTTGACGCCGAGCTGCTTTTGGCTGAGGCACTCCAACTAGAGCGGATCCAGCTGATCATCCAGGCGGAGCGGCCCCTGAACGAGGAGGAGGTCACCCGCTACCGGGAGCTCGTCGCCCGCCGCGCCCGCCGGGAGCCCATTGCCTACGTCTTGGGCCGCGCGGCCTTTCGCTACCTGGAACTCGAGGTTGGTCCGGGAGTGTTGATTCCCCGTCCGGAAACCGAAGAGTTGGTGGAGGCCGCCCTGGGGGAGCTGCAGGTGCGGCCGCCGCTGGCGCCGGTGTCGGGCACTGGGGGTTGGGCGGCGCCCGTGGTCGCCGACCTGGGCACCGGCAGCGGCGCCATCGCCCTCAGTCTGGCCGCCGAAGGAGGCGTGCGTGTCCTGGCCACCGACAGCAGCGTGGAGGCTCTCGGGGTAGCCCGGCGCAACCGCGCGCGGCTGGGCCTGACCGGTGCCGTCGAATTGGCATCCGCCGACCTGCTTGGGGAGTTCGCCTCCGGAACCCTGCGCCTGCTGGTCAGCAATCCCCCCTACATCCCCACAGCTGAATACGAGGCGCTCGAGCCCGACGTGCATGACTACGAACCCCGGGCCTCCCTCGAGGCGGGCGCGGACGGACTCGAGGTATATCGCCGGCTGGCTCCCGCGGCGGTTTCCGCACTGGGCCCGGGCGGGGTTCTGCTGGTCGAGGTAGGTCATGACCAGGCCGAGCGGGTGGCCGAGGTACTGCGCGGTGTAGGTCTGTCCGAGGTGGCATCGCAAAGGGACCTATCGGGCCGGGAGCGCATCGTCCGGGCGCTACGTCCGGGGGCGGCGGTGCGGGACCCGCGAGATCTCACCCCCTGGGAGGCGGCGGCCGTCGCGGGTGCCCTCAGGCAGGGGGCCGTCGTGGGGGTGCCCACGGATACAGTCTACGGCCTGGCTGCGGCCTGGGACTCGAGCCCCGGGGTCGAGCGCTTGTTCGCGGCCAAGGGACGTCCTCCCGAGAGCCCCGTGGCCGCACTCTTTGCCTCGGCCGCTCAGATCGAGGCGCTGCTGCCCGACCTCTCCGGGCCGGCGAAACTGGTGCTCGGGCGGCTGCTGCCGGGTCCCTTCACCTTCGTGGTCGCCACGCGCACCCTCCGGCCCGAACGCGTGGGCACCCCCGCGTCGCTGGGAGTCCGTGTGCCCGATAACCCGGTGCTCATGGAACTCCTTCGCCGAACGGGCGTGCCGCTGGCGGCCACGAGCGCCAATCACAGCGGGCTTCCCGCCCCCGCTACTCTGAGCGAGACCGATCCTGAACTGCTGACCCAATGTTCGCTGGCCTTTGAGAATTTGCAGGACGCCCCCCGGACGGCGGGGGTTGCGTCCACAGTGGTCGACCTTCGTCCGCTCGATGATGGCGGGACGGCCCAAGTGCTGCGCGAGGGAGCGGTTCTCGCGGAACCGGCGCTGGGGGCCGTGGCGGGGGCCCTGGACGCCGGGCAGGAGGTGCCGGAGCCCGACGCCGGTCAGGAGGCGCCGGAGTCCGACCTTTCTCAGGCAGATTGGCCGAGTGGAGACTAAGGGCGCACCGCTACTCCCGCAAATGGTCCTCAGAACGGCCCTGGGCCGGGGGAGTGTGCGCGCCCTCGGCTGGGGCCGGGCGGAGGCGGTGGCTCGGTTCTGCCTTCCCTTTCTCCGCTCCACCGATCGCGTGCTTGACCTTGGCGCCGGGACCGGCCAGATCGCCCGAAGACTGCAAAGCCGGGTTTCTTCTGTCCGAACGTGCGACGTGGTCGACCTCAGCTGCTACCCGGGTATGTCGCCGCCGCTCTTCGACGGGCGCCGCCTGCCTTATCCCGACGCGTCGTTCGACGTGGTGCTGATGCTCTTCGTGCTGCATCATGCCACCGATCCAAAGTCACTCCTCGTCGAGGCTGCGCGGGTTGCCGCCCGGGTGGTGGTCTTCGAGGACCTGCACATCTCGCCGGGCAACGATCGGCGGCGCGGCCTGATAGATGCCGTGCTCAATGGTGAGCGGGGCTCAGCGGTTCCGGGGCCGCGCAGCGAGTCGGAGTGGCTGTCCCTGTTCGCGCGCCGGGGCCTCGCGCTGCTCGCCGCGCGGCGCACCTCGCTCTTTCCCTTTTTTCACCAGGCGGTTTACCTTCTGGACGCGGACGCATCCCGCGCCGCCGATTTCGTGGCGCATTAACCGGGAGGCCGACCGGAGAGCCCGAGACCTTCTGGTATCCTTGCCGCCGCAGGTAACCACCTCCATCCGAGCGGGAGCACCATGCGCTACGCGATTGCGGCCGACCACGCCGGCCTGCCCCTGAAGCGCCCTTTGAGCGAAGCCCTCGATCGTCTGGGCCACGAGGTCACCGACCTCGGTACCTATTCCGAAGAACGCGTGGACTATCCGGTATACGCCGAACAGCTGGCTCGAGCGGTGACCAACGGGGAGGCCGATTTCGGGATTCTCGTTTGCGGCTCGGGCTTGGGAATGTCCATCGTGGCCAACCGCTTTCCCGCGGTGAGGGCGGTCACCCCTACCGACTCCTACGGCGCCCAGCTGGCCCGCCGCCACAACGACGCCAACGTGCTCTGTCTTGGCGCTCGGCTCTTGGGCATCGATGCGGCCCTGGCCATGTTGGAGGCGTGGGACGCCGCCGGCTTTGAAGGGGGGCGCCACCAGGGGCGCGTGGACATGCTGAGCGGACAGGCGCTCGGGGCGGCCCCAAGCGCGGGACAGGCGGCCGGCGAACGGCTTGCGGAGACGGACCACCAAGGCGCACAGGGGGCAAGGTGAATACGAGCGAGACCATCGTAGACAGCCACAGCGAGAGCGCGTTGCGCCAGATGGACCCCGCGGTGGCCGATCTGGTCCAGGCCGAGCTCAGCCGCCAGCAGGACAATCTCGAGCTGATCGCCTCGGAGAACTTCACCCCCCGAGCAGTGCTCGAAGCGGTGGGAAGCGTCCTGACCAACAAATACGCGGAAGGCTATCCGAACGCCCGCTACTACGGCGGCTGCGAAGTGGTGGACGAGGTCGAAAGCCTGGCCATCGCTCGGGCGCGCGCGCTCTTTGGGGCGGAACACGTGAACGTCCAACCCCACGCCGGCTCCCAGGCCAATCATGCGGCCTACTTCGCCGCCCTGGAGCATGGCGATACCGTTCTCGCGATGAAGCTCGAGCATGGGGGCCATCTCACGCATGGCCTCAAATCGAACTTCTCCGGCCGGGAGTACACCTTTCACCACTACGGCCTGGACGAAACGACCGGCCGCATCGATTACGACCGGGTGAGGGAACTCGCGCGCCAGGTCCGTCCGCGTATGATCGTGGCGGGGGCGAGCGCATACCCGCGCGAGATCGACTTCGCCACCTTCCACGAAATCTGCCGAGAGGTGGATGCAGTGCTGATGGTCGATATGGCGCACATCGCCGGTCTGGTCGCGGCCGGTGTGCATCAGTCACCCTTCCCCTTCACCGAGTGGGTGACCAGCACCACGCACAAGACGCTCGGCGGTCCCCGTGGCGGCGTGGTCTTCTGCCGCGAGCGCGACGCCGCCGCCCTGGATAAAGCCATTTTCCCCGGCCTGCAGGGCGGGCCGCTCATGCACGTCATCGCCGGCAAGGCGGTGTGCTTTCATTTGGCCACTCGGGAGGAGTTTCGGGAGCGCCAGCGGCGGACCGTGGCCAACGCGGCGGCCATGGCCGCCGCTCTGCTCGAAGGGGGCATGCAGCTGGTCTCCGGCGGCACCGACAACCATCTCATGCTCGTCGACCTCAAAGAGAGCGAGCTGACCGGCAAGGACGCGGAGGATCTGCTGGCAAAAGCTGGTATCACTGCGAACAAGAACCCGGTGCCGGGCGATCATCGCCCTCCCGCGGTGGCTTCCGGTATTCGGCTGGGGACGCCGGCCATCACCACCCGGGGCTTCCAGCCCTCCGAAGCGGCCGAAGTGGGCCGCATCGTGGCCGAGGTTCTGCGCGGCGGAGCCTCCGAGGAGCGTTTGGGAGAACTGCGCGCGCACACCTGCGAGTTGGCCGAGGCCCATCCCATCTACGAGCAGCTGGGCGAATGAGCGCGGACACCACGCACAACGTCGTGGTGGTGGATCACCCGCTGGTTCTGCATAAGCTGGCTCACCTCCGGGACGTCAATGCCGACACCAAGCGCTTTCGCGAACTGGTCTCGGAGTTGGCCATGCTGCTCTGCTACGAGGCGACCAAGGATCTGGAACTGGAAGAGGTCACGGTCACCACCCCGCTGGAAGAGGCCAAGGGCCTGACTATCAAAGGCAAGAAAATCGCCGTGGTGCCCATCTTGCGGGCGGGGCTAGGCATGGTCGGCGGGATCACCGATATGCTGCCGACGGCCCGGGTGGGTTTCGTCGGCATCTACCGGGATCACGACAGCCTCGAACCCATCCAGTATTACGTCAAGCTTCCCCAGAAACTGGAGGAACGCATGGTCCTCGTGCTCGATCCCATGCTGGCCACCGGCGGCAGCGCGGGCCACGCGCTTGGGCTGCTCAAGGAGCGGGGGGCGCGGAACCTCAAGTTGCTCTCGCTGGTAGCGGCGCCCGAAGGGTTGAATGCGGTCCATCAGCGGCACCCGGACGTGACGATCTATACCGCCTCCATCGACCGCGGGCTGAACGAACTGGGCTACATCCTTCCCGGCCTGGGCGACGCCGGCGACCGCCTGTTCGGCACCCGCTAGCCCGATTCTGCGAGGGAGGAATGATGAGGGAACGGCCCAGCTGGGAGGAATATTTCATGCAGATCGCGCGGGTGGTTGCGACCCGTTCGACCTGTCTACGCCGCAACGTGGGGGCGGTAGTCGTGCGCAACCGCCAGATCCTGGCCACGGGCTACAACGGGGTTCCGCGCGATCTGGCCCACTGCGATGTGCGCGGCTGCCTGCGGGACGAACTGGGCGTTCCCTCGGGAGAGAGGCACGAGCTTTGCCGGGGGCTTCACGCCGAACAGAACGCCATCATTCAGGCTGCCTACCAGGGGACCGAGATTCGCGACGCGGAACTCTACTGCACCCACCAGCCCTGCGTGGTCTGCGCCAAGATGATCGTCAACGCCGGCATCGAGACCGTATACTTTGCCGGAACTTATCCCGACCGCTTGGCGACGGAGGTCTTCGCCGAATCGGGCATACGGCTCGTGCCGGTTAGCGAGCAGTGAGCGATATCCAGAATTTCCTCGCCGACACCTATCGCGCCTTCCTGGGGTTCGGTCTCGCCATGGCCATCGTTTGGATCCTGACCCCGATGGTGGGCCAGTTCGCTCGGCGGATGGGAATCATCGACCTCCCCGCCGCCCGCAAGATTCACGCGGTGCCCACGCCCCGGCTGGGCGGGATCGCCATCTTCTTCGGCATCATCATCCCCTCGCTGATGTTTCTGTCCGGGGATCCGGTGACTCGGGGGATTCTGGCGGGCGCTTCCCTGGCCGCGTTGCTCGGACTGGTGGACGACGTCCGTGACGTTCCCCCCAAGGTGAAACTTTTGGGGCAGGTGGCGATCGCCCTTATGATCGTGCTCTACGGGGTGAGGGTGGAGACCCTAACCGTGCCTTTTCTGGGGATCGTCACCCTGGGTTGGGTGGGAGTGGTCTTCAGCGTGATCTGGGTGGTGGCGATCATGAACATCGTCAACTTCATCGATGGCATGGACGGCCTGGCCGCCGGCATCTGCACCATCGCTTCCGCCACCTTCGCGGTTATCGCCATATCCCTGGGACGCTACGATATGGGCATTCTCGGAGCGATTCTGGCGGGCTCCACCATCGGCTTTCTCTGGCACAACTTTCACCCGGCCAGCATCTTCATGGGCGATTCCGGTTCGCTGCTTCTGGGCTTCTTGCTGGCGGCCATCAGCCTCCAGGGTTTCCTCAAAGGAGTCGCTACCGTGGCCCTGCTGATTCCGCTCGCGGTGCTGGGTCTGCCAATCTTCGACACCAGCTTCGCCATCCTGCGTCGGGTGAAGAACCGCCGCCCGATATACGTGGCCGATCGAGGGCACTTTCATCACCGCTTCTCGAATCTGGGCTACAGTCAGCGGCAGACCGTGGTGATTCTCTACTCCTGGTCGGCTTCGCTCAGCGTGGTGGCCCTCGCGATGCGCTTCGCTCCTGTGTGGCTCACTCTGGTACTCTCGGCGGCGGTGGGCGTCTATTCCGCCTTTCTGGCCTACGAGTTGGAGATCCTGCGCTGGAGCAAACTGGTTGGGCGGCCGGTGCGGACGCTGGCCCCTTCCGAACTGGGCGAGGAGAATCACGAACTGATGGATGAGCCCGAATCTCGGTGAGCGTGCAGTTGCAAAACCGGCGAGGGCAAGGCCCGCCGCAGAGCGATTCAGCGCGCTTAAGTCCTCGATGATAGGACGCTTAATATGCAACTTGCATCGGTCTGAACTGACCCCTATAATACGGGCGGCTTTGGGATGAGCGACAATCGGATGCGCGACCTGGGTCAGATCGGCAGCGTTGGGTTTTCGCTCGTCGCGTATGTCCTGGTATTCACCGGCATCGGCTATCTGCTTGACCGCTGGCTCGACTCGGGCCCGTGGCTGATGGTGGGGGGTGTGTTTCTGGGTGCGGCGGTGGGGTTCTACACCATGGTGCGCACTCTGCTTGCGACTTCTTCCCGGAAGCAGGGGGAAGACGAGCCGCCCGGCCCGCAGTAGGGGGAGGAAGTAGTTTGCAAATAGTAGCTTCGGTCGCGGTGGGTCTGACCTTGGCCACGGCCTACCATCTCTTCATGACCCGGTCGCAGCTTTGGCTTTCGCGCTCCGCCGACCGGGCCCTCCCGGCCCTCTCGGTGGCTACGCTCTTTCTCCGTCTTAGTCTCCTGGGGCTGATCGCCCTGGTCCTGGTCCTCTTCACACCGATCCACATTGTTGTTACCCTCGCCACCTTTGTCGCTCTGTTCACAGTACTCACCGGCTGGTCGCTCTACCGGTACGTGACAGGACGGGGAGCGTTGGGCACAGCGCGGGACAGCGCGTAACCAGGAAGGAGAGCTAAGCGAGTGGCGAACGAAGTCGAGGCCAGTAAGATCACCGAGGCTCTTCACGAGCTTGAGGTTCAGACCATTTGGAATCTGCCTGAGATCGGGCCTTTCGATTTTTCCATCTCCAATGCCGTGATCTACATGTGGGTTTCGGCCCTGGTGGTATTCGTTTTCTTCTTTGTCATTGCCCGCCGTCTGCGCAAACAGCCCGACGCCTTGCAGACAGCGGGAGAGGTGCTGCTCAATCTGGGCACGGGCCACCTGACCGGGCAGATAGGCGAGAAGGGCAAGAAGTACTACTACCTGGTCCTCACCATCTTCGTCTACATCCTCTTCACGAACCTGATCGGGCTTATCCCCAAGCCCGTTGCGCTTCGCCCGTATACCCCCACGACCAATATCAACGTCACCTTCGGCATGGCCTTCGTGGTGTTCGTGGTCGTTCAGTACCAGGGGTTCAAGCGGCATGGGGTGAGAGGCTACATCGGCTCATGGCTTTCGCCTCCGGGCGTGCCCAAGGCGATGGCATTGCCTCTGAACCTCATTTTCTTCGTAGTTCACCTGATGGGAGAGTTCTTCAAGCCCCTCTCGCTCGCCATCCGGTTGTTCGGGAACACGATCGCCGGCCATCTCATCATCCTGGTGATGCTTGGCCTGGTGCTCGAGTACCAGAACTACCTGATCGCAATCCCCCCCCTCGCGTTTGTGGTGGCGATGAACGGGTTTGAGATCTTTGTAGCCCTGCTGCAGGCCTACATTTTCTCTCTCCTTGCGGTGATCTATATCGAGTCCGCGATCTACGCGGGCCACTAGCCAACTCCCCAAAGGAGGAGACAGAGACATGGATCCGCAAACAGCTGCACGTCTCGCCGCCGGAATCGGCATCGGACTTGCGACCATCGGCCCGGGAATCGGCATCGGCTACCTGACGGGGCGCACCACGGACGCCATCGCCCGGCAGCCCGAAGCCGTCGGCGACATCCGGACCACCATGATCATCGGTGTGGCTCTCGCCGAAGCCCTGACCCTGTACGCCTTCGTCATCGCCATCCTGCTGGCGGTTTCGTAGGACAGAGAAGCTGTACGCCCGGGGGCGGAGCGCCGCCCCCGGGCCGCACAATTCAATCGAGGAGCGCTGGAATAGCAAATGAAGATTTTCGAGATCGAACCGGGCCTTTTTATCTGGTCCGTATTCACCTTTCTTCTTCTCGTCTTCCTTCTTTACAAGTTTGCCTACGGTCCGTTGATCGAACTGCAACGCCAGCGCCAGGAAGAGATTCACGAGTCCATTCGCGAGGCCGAGCGGCTGCGCGAGGAGGCTCGTGCTCTGATCGAGGACTACCGCGCCCAAATGGCCGAGGCTCGGGGGGACGCGGAGGAGATCTTGGAGCAGGCGCACAAGGTCGGCGAGAGCACCCGCAACGAGATCCTCACCGAGGCCCGGGTGCAGGGCGAGCGCAATGTGGAGAAGGCGCGGGAGCAGATCGAACGGGAAACGCGGCAGGCGCTGCGCCAGATCAAGCGGGAGGTCGCCGATCTGACCGTGGCGGCCACCGAGAAGGTTACCCGCAGGACCCTCTCCGATCAGGACCACATGCGCATGATCAAAGAAGCCATCGACGAGATCGACGTGGAGCGGTTGGGCGACAAGAACTAGTCGCGCCGTTCCGGATCGGGCCCGGAAATACGACCACGGGGAAGCGAAGAAGTTGAGCGACGAGACCAAGATAGCGCGGGTATACGCCGAGGCGCTCTTTCAGGCGGCGTCCGAAGAAGACCGGTTGGGGCCGGTTCGGCGGGACCTGGACGAGTTCTTCCAGGCGTTGGAGCAGTCTCCGCAGCTACGAAACTTCCTGCAGAACGAGGACTTGTCGGCGCCCAAGAAGACCGAGATTCTGATGCAGCTGACCGAAGGGGGCGAGCCCCTGGTTCGCAACTTTCTGCGCCTGATCGTGGACAAGGACAGAGAATTTGTGCTGGATGAGGCCTATCGGTTGCTCCTCGACCTAATCGAAGAGGCTGAGGGGATCGTGCACGTCGAGATGACCACCGCGGTGCCCGTGCCCGCCAAGATGGCCGAGGAACTGCGCGGCCAGATCGAGCGCGCCCTCAACAAGAAGGTCGTACTCGCCCTCACCGTCGATGAATCCATCCTCGGGGGAGTGAGGCTGCGCGTCGGCGACCGCATCGCCGAAGCCACCGTGCGCCACTACCTCGATCAACTCCGCAACCGCCTGCTCAAGCCGACCGCATCCATGGAGGTTTCCGTTGAAGCTGCGTCCTGAGGAAATTACCAGCATCCTCAAGTCCACCATCAAGGACTATGAGGCTGAGGTCGAGATGCAGGAGGTGGGCACCGTCGTCATGGTCGGCGACGGGATCGCCCGGATCCATGGACTGGAAAGTGCCGTTTCTTCCGAGATGGTGGAGCTGCCCCACGAGGTGATGGGGCTGGTGCTCAACCTGGAAGAGGACAGCGTGGGCGTGGTCCTCCTGGGCGAGGACACGCTGATCAAGGAAGGCGATCTGGTCAGGCGCACCGGGCGGGTCATTCAGGTGCCGGTGGGTGACGCCCTGGTAGGCCGGGTGATCGACCCATTGGGGAACCCCCTGGACGACAAGGGCCCGATAGAGGCCGACGAGTACCGCCCGGTCGAAGTGAAGGCGCCGGGCGTGATCCAGCGTCAGCCGGTGAAGGAGCCGCTGCAGACGGGGATCAAGGCCATCGACTCCATGATTCCCATCGGCCGCGGCCAGCGCGAGCTGATCATCGGTGACCGGGGGACCGGAAAGACGGCCATCGCCGTGGATACCATCCTGAACCAGAAGGGCCAGGGCGTGATCTGCGTCTACGTGGCCATCGGCCAGAAGGCTTCGACCGTGCGCCAGGTGGTGGCCCGGCTCGAGGACAGCGGCGCCATGGACTACACCATCGTGGTCATGGCCTCGGCTTCCGCCTCGGCCCCGCTGCGTTACATCGCGCCCTACGCGGGCGCTTCCATGGCCGAGTACTTCACCTACAAGGGGGGCCACACCCTCTGCATCTACGACGACCTTACCAAGCAGGCGGACGCCTACCGGCAGATGTCGCTGCTGCTACGCCGCCCCCCGGGCCGCGAAGCCTATCCCGGGGACGTCTTCTATCTGCATAGCCGCCTTTTGGAGCGGGCCTGCAAGCTCTCCGACGCCATGGGCGGCGGCTCGCTGACCGCGCTCCCCGTCATCGAGACCAAGGCGGGCGACGTATCCGCCTACATCCCCACCAACGTGATCTCGATCACCGATGGCCAGATCTTCCTGGAGGGCAACCTCTTCTACTCCGGCGTGCGCCCCGCCATCAATGTGGGCATCTCGGTCAGCCGGGTGGGCGGCAGCGCCCAGATCAAGGCCATGCGCAAGGTGGCAGGCTCGCTGCGGCTGGACCTCTCCCAGTACCGGGAGCTCGAGGCTTTCGCTAAGTTCGGTTCGGAGCTCGACCCCGAGACTCAGCGCACCCTGGCCCGCGGGGAGCGGCTGGTGGAATCGCTCAACCAGCCCCAGTACCAACCTCTGCCCGTCGAGGAGCAGGTGATGGTGATCTTCGCCGCCACCAACGGCTACCTGGACGACATCGACGTGGAAGCGGTGACGGAGTTCAACGAGGGACTGCGGGACTTCCTGCGGGCCGAACGCCCGGAGATCGGGCGAGAGATCCGCGAGAGCAAGGAGCTTTCCGACGAGGTCACCGAGAAGCTGAAGGCGGGGATTCGCGACTTCAAGAGATCCTTCGTGGGC
>Ga0075525_10000356_pt1 | contig 16390 bp, 13 predicted proteins | sample NGEPertwo_FD_74795 | JGI IMG/M metagenome (GOLD analysis project Ga0075525, IMG submission 74795) | Arctic peat soil microbial communities from the Barrow Environmental Observatory site, Barrow, Alaska, USA - NGEE Permafrost154B-two | ecosystem: Environmental > Terrestrial > Soil > Wetlands >...
GCCTGAGCGGACTGCCGTTCTCCCCCGAGACTCTCGAGCCCGGCTTCGATCCCCGCCGTCCGATCGGAGGCGCTGCGGGACTGGCTGTCGAGTTGCGTCCGCCGGGCGGCGCGTTCGGCCAACTCGCGACGGATGAGGTCCCGCTCCTGCGCGAGGCGGCTGCGATTGGACTCGAGTTCGAACACCAGGTCCTTGGCCTCTTCGTGCGCGGTCTCCGCCCCTCCGAGCTCCGTGCGCGTCTCCAGCAACAGCCGGTTGAGCTCCTCGGCAGCCCGCTGGACCAGCTCCAGCCGAGCCGCGCTGTAGCCGGGACCGGCAGCGATGGAGTCCACCCGTGAGCGGGCCGCCTCCAGCTCCCCCTCGGCCTGTTCCCGACGGCGGCGCGTGCGCTCGAGGTCGGATTCCAGGCGGGAAAGCCGCTGTCCCAGCGTGGCGGCCCGGGATTGGATGCGCTCGGTGTGTCCGCGCGCCTCGTGGTACCTTGCGGCCAGGGCTTCGCGCTCGGCGATCGTGCGGGCAAACTCCTCTTCTTCCCGGGCCCGTGAGGCTCTGATCGCCTCGAGCTCTCTGGCGCTCTCCTCACGCGAGGCGATCACCTCAACCCGCCTCTGTCCGCGCTCGTTCCTCTCGCGGGTTAGGGAGGTCAATTCGAGCAGGAGCAGGCGGGTGCGTGCGGCGGCCAGTTCCTCGGTGACCTCCGCGTAACGTTCCGCCGCCGTGACCTGAGCCTTCAAGGGACGCAGGGCCTTGCGCACCTCGACTTCGATGTCTTCGACGCGGTCGAGGTTGGCCTGCACCTTCTCGAGCTTTGCCTGGGAGCGCTGGCGGCGCTTTTTGTAGCGGCCCAGTCCGGCGGCCTCCTCGACCATCGCCCGGCGGGCCAAAGGCGTCGAGCTCAGGAATTCCTCGACCCGGCCCTGGCTGATCACGCTGTGCATCTCGCGCCCCAGGCCCACTGCGGAAATCAGTTCCTGAATGTCGACCAGGCGACAGGCCGATCCATTCAAGCGGTAGCTGGATGAGCCGTCGCGACTGACCGACCGGGTGACCTCTACCTCTTCGTACTCCGTGGGAAAAGCGCCTGAGGAGTTGTCAAAGGCCAAAGTAACTTCGGCGGAAGCCGCACCCTTACGCCCCTCGCTGCCGGAGAAGATCACGTCCTGCATGCTGCGGCCGCGGATGGCTGTGGGGCTTTGCTCGCCAAGCGCCCAGAGAACGGCGTCGGCGATATTGCTCTTGCCGCTGCCGTTCGGACCGATGATCACGGTCACTCCCGGTTCGATCAGGAGTTCCGTGGAGCGGGCAAAGGTCTTGAAGCCCTTGAGCCTGATGGTGTGGAGGAAGGCCATGCGCCGTCCGTCCCCTCCTCTTGTCTAGAGAGCGTCGTCCCCGTCCGGGCCGTCCGCGCGGACGACGCCCTCGTCGTCGAGCACCCCAAACCGGTTGAGCGCCTCGCGCGCCGCTTCTTGCTCGCTCTCTTTGATGCTGGTCCCCGAGCCCATGCCGTAGACCTTGCCTCTCACCTCGACCTGCGAGACAAAGCTGCGTTCGTGCGGGGGCCCGTCTTCCCGCATCAGCCGATAGCGGGCTGTGGCCGAATCCCGCAGAGCGGCCAGATACTCTTGAAGCGTGCTCTTGTAGTCCACATGCCGAGTGGTCGCATAGCGGACCCGCTCCTTGAAGGCCTCCACAATCGCAGGCTCCACCGCGCCGTAGCCGAACTCCAGATAGAGGGCCCCGATGAGCGCTTCCAGGATATTGCCCAGCGCGACGGCGTTCTCGGCCAGCTCGGTTCTCTGCGCTTCGTCGCCCGGCGCATGCGACCGCACCAGATCGTCCAGCCCCACCGCCACCGCAACCACCGAACAACTCTTGCGGCTGACCACATAAGCCTTGAGCTTAGCCAACCGGCCCTCGGGATACTCCGGGTAATTGGCGTAGAGGTGGGTGGAGATGGCCAGGCCCAGCACACTGTCGCCAAGGAACTCGAGCCGCTCGTAGGAGTCGCTGCGCCGCACCACCCAGGCGGAGTGGGTCAACGCCAGGTCGAGCTTCTCCGGAGGGAGCCGCCCGGCCAGCGTGAGTAGATCCGGGCGCTCGGGTTGTTCGTTCACTCGGTGGTTATCGGATCAGACACGCTTCTCGATGAAGTCGACGGCCGCACCGACGGTACCGATCTGCTCGGCCTCCTCGTCGGAGATCTTCAGGTCGAACTGATCTTCCAGCTCCATGATGACTTCCACCAGATCCAGGCTGTCCGCGCTCAGATCCTCCTGGAAGTTGGCTTCCATGGTGACATCTTCAGCACTGACGTCGAGCTGGTCCACGAGAATGGCCTGAACCTTAGCGAAGATCTCTTCCCTGCCCATCGATTCTCCTTGCGCGAAATTTCATTACGCCGGCGGTGCCCCTGGCATCATCCCGGCCTCGATCGAAAGACCCATTGTAGCAACGGCGGTTGCGTACACAAGCGCGCCTTACTCCTGGGACTCCAGTTCCTCCCTCACCGCAGCCACCACATCGCTGCGCACCGCCTCGGCGGCGAACCGCAGGCCGTTCTCGATCGCGGTCCTCGAGGAGTTGCCGTGAGCGATCACCAGCAGTCCGCGAAGGCCAAGCAGGTAGGTCCCGCCGTACTGCTCCGGGTCGAGTTCGTCGCGCATACTGCGCAAGGCCGGCCGGAGCAGAACTCCGCCGAGCTTAGAGCGAAGGTTGGTCTCGGCCGCTGAGCGGATTCTCAGCATGAGCGAGCGGGCCGTCCCTTCCAAGAGCTTCAGGGCGACGTTGCCGGTGAAGCCGTCGGTCACCACCACATCGGCCGCGTTGGCCAGCAGGCCGCGGCCTTCGAGGTTGCCGACGAAGTTGAGGCCGCTCTCGGCGAGCAGTTGGTGGGCCGCCACCGTCAACTCATTGCCTTTACCTGCTTCCTCGCCGATGTTCAGCAAGGCCACCCGCGGGTTTTCTAGTCCGAGGACTCGGTGAGCGAAGACCGCGCCCAGGGTGCCAAACTCCAGCAGGTGATCGGGCCGGCAATCAGCATTCGCGCCTGCATCCAGGAACACCACGGGTCCTTGTTCGCCCGGGAGCAGGGTGAGGATGGCCGGACGTTTTATGCCGCGCACCCGCTTGACCAAGAGCAGACCGGCGGCCAACATGGCGCCGGTGCTGCCCGCGGAGATGAAGGCCTGGGCTTTCCCGTCCGCAACGAGGCGCGCGCCCACCGAGATGGAGGCCTCGGGCTGATTCCGCACCGCCCGGGCGGGCTCCTCCCTGGAACTGATGACCGAAGCGGAAGACACCATCTCAATGTATTTGGCACCGTCGCCCGAGAAGCCGGCGATCGCAGTTTCGAGTTCGGCCCGAACCACTTCGGGCCGCCCCACGAGCGCCACCCGCAGATCGGGTCCGGCAGCCGCCAATGCACCCAGCACGATCTCGCGGGGAGCGTGGTCTCCTCCCTCGGCATCCAGAGCGATCGTGACCGGGCCGGCCGCGGGTACTACGTCCCCACGCGGAACGCTAGAGTTTGGCGGGTTCGTTTCGGTCATAAGGTGCGGAGTCCTCCCGAGGTGCGGCGTCCACCACACGATAGCAGCACTTCGGCCATCAGATTCGGCTACCCGGGTACACTTAGGCCGATGCACACCTTTCGCCGCATGATTCTGACTTTTCTCGAGGGCCACTGGTTGGCCCTCTACGCATCCCTGTTCCTGGCGCTCGCCACCACCGGGCTCGGGTTGGTCATACCCTGGCTCACCAAGTCTGTGGTCGACCTCGCTTTGATAGGCGGCCGCGACGACCTGTTGCTTCCCCTGTCGCTGGCCATGGTCGCGGTGGGCGTGGCCCGCTTCATCACCGCTTACCTGCGCCGGACCGTCTCGGGCAAGATGAGTTTGGCGGTGGAAACCGATGTGCGCAATCGTCTGTTCGATCACATGCAGCACCTGGGGCTGCGTTTCTACCTGCGCTCGCAGACCGGACAGCTGATCAGCCGGGCGATGGCCGACGTGCGTGGGGTCAGGCTCTTTCTCAGCTACGGGCTGATCTTCATCGTCACCCACACCCTGACTCTGATCGGGGTGACCATCTTGCTGTTCGTGCTGCAGCCCCGGCTCGCGGTGGCGGCCCTCCTGCCCGCGCCGCTGCTTTTGGTGGTAGCGCGGCGGTTCAGTTCGCGCCTGCATCCCTCGCTTTACGCCATCCAGCAACGGGTGGCGGAACTCACAGCCGTGGCCGAGGAGCGGATCCTGGGCATCCGCGTGATCAAAGCCTTCGCCGTCGAAGACCTCCAGCAGGAGCGCTTTGCCGAGGCCTCCGACCGCATCTACCGGCAGAACCTGGAGGCCGCGGCCATCAGGGGCCGGTACGTTCCTCTTCTCGGTCTGCTTCCCACCTTGAGCCTGCTCATCATCCTCTACTACGGGGGCCGTCTGGTCATCGCCGATGAGATGACGCTGGGCAGCCTGCTGGCCTTCTACGGTTACACCCTGCTCCTCGTCTGGCCGCTCCGCATGCTGGGCATGCTGGTCAGCTGGGCCGAGCGGGCGGCGGCCTCGGGTGAGCGCGTGCTCGAGATCCTGGATGAAGAGCCCGAGGTCTACGAGGCGGCGAATGCGGTTTCGCTCGGGCGCATCGAGGGCCGGATCGAATTCCGCGACGTCGATTTCGGCTATAACGGCCACCCCGTGGTGCGTCAGGTCTCCCTCGAGATAGAACCCGGCGAAACCGTGGCCCTGGTCGGTCCCACCGGTTCGGGCAAGACCACGCTCGCCCGCCTGATCCCCCGCTTCGCCGATCCCAGCTCCGGCAGGATCCTGGTGGATGGGACCGATCTGCGCGACGTCACGCTGGACAGTCTGCGTGAGCAACTGGGGCTCGTCGAACAGGATCCTTTCCTGTTCTCCTTGAGCGTTCGCGACAATATCCGCTACGGGAGGCCCGACGCGGGTGAGGTGGAAGTGCAGGCGGCGGCGCGGGCCGCCGCCGCCGATGAGTTCATCGAGCGGTTACCGCAAGGCTACGACACCGTGATCGGAGAGCGCGGGCTCACCCTGAGCGGAGGACAGCGCCAGCGGCTCGCCCTGGCGCGGGCCCTACTGGTCGACCCCCGGATCCTGATCCTGGACGACGCCACCTCGAGCGTGGACGCCGAGACCGAGGCCCACATAATGGACGCGCTCGAGGGCATTCACGGCACCCGAACCACGGTCGTCATCGCCCACCGCCCCTCGACCGTGCTGCTGGCCGACCGAGTGGTGCTCATGGAACGGGGCCGCATCGTGCAGGTGGGGCCGCCCGGGGAAGTGCCCTGGCAGGAGATCCTGATCCGGGAGGCCGAGGAGGACGTGCAGCGGGAACTGGTGGCGGCAGCGCGGGAGGAAGCCCTTTGAGCTCCCACGGGCGCCACTACGCACCGGATGAGGGCCGGGCCGCGCTACGGGTGTGGTTTGACCGGCAGGCACTGGTCCGTCTGGGCGCCTTTGCCCGGAACTACCGCTGGCAGGCGGCGGCCACCTTGCTGGTCATGCTCCTTTTCACCGCGACCGGGCTGGCCGGTCCGTACCTGCTCCGGCTGGCCATCGATGGAGGCATCCGCGAGCAGAACCTGGACTACCTGTTGGTGATCGGCCTGCTCTATCTGGCGGCCGGAGTCGCGGGAGCGGTACTCAACGGGCTGCAGACCTACGGGGTCAACTGGGTAGGAGAGCGCATCATCCGCGACCTGCGCGACGAGCTCTTCGGCCACCTGACCTCACTGGACGTCGGCTACCACACCCGCCAACGCGCCGGCTGGGTGATCTCCCGGCTGACCAACGACATCGAAGCGCTCGAGCAGCTGCTGACCGAGGGCATGACCCAGTTGGTCACCAGCGTGCTCACCCTCACCGGGGCGGCCATCATCATCATGACCATGGACTTCGAGCTCGCCCTGGTGACTCTGTCCGTGCTGCCGTTGCTGTTGGTAGCCACCGCGGTTTTCCGCACCCGCGCGGTCAAGGCCTACCGGAAAGTCAGAGAGACCGTGGCCGACCTGACGGCGACTCTGCAGGAGTCGGTCAGCGGGGTGCGGGTGGTCCAGGCGTTCGTGCGGGAAGACCGCAACCGGGAGAGATTCCACGAGGTCAACGACACCTACCGCCGAGCCAACGTATCCACCGTCTACATCTCCGGGCTCTACTTCCCCTCCGTGGAGTTCCTCTCGGCCATCGCCACCGCCATCATCCTGCTCTACGGCGGCTGGCAGGTCACCCAAGGCAATCTGACCGTAGGGGTGCTCGCCGCCTTCATCGCCTACCTCTCGAGCTTCTTCGATCCCGTGCAGTCTCTTTCTGAGCTCTACAACACCTTCCAGTCGGCGGGCGCGGCCCTGGAGAAGATCTACACGGTGCTGGAGACCGAACCGGACGCCACCGAGTGGCAGGGCGAAACCATTCCCGGACGCCTCCAGGGCGAGCTGAGCTTCGAGAACGTCACCTTCTCCTACGACAGCGGCGGGGACGTCCTCCACGACGTCTCCATCCACATCCCGGCGGGACAGCGCGTGGCCCTGGTGGGCCCCACCGGGGCGGGCAAGTCGACCATCGCGCGCCTGCTCCTGCGTTTCTACCGGCCCGATGCCGGCCGGATACTGGTGGACGGAGTCGAGCTGCAGGACTACGACATCAGGGCATTCCGCCGCCAGGTGGGTTACGTGCCGCAGGAGCCCTATCTGTTCTCAGGCACCGTGCTCGACAACATCCGCCTGCCCCGGCCCGACGCGACGTTGGACGAGGTCAGACAGGCGGCGCGCCGGTTGGGGGTCGACGACCTGATCGCCAATTTGCCCGACGGCTACGACACCGAGGTGCAGGAACGGGGCAGCCGGCTCTCGGCGGGAGAACGTCAGCTGGTGGCCTTCGCCCGAGCGTTCTTCGCCCAGCCGTCCATCCTGATCCTGGACGAGGCGACCTCCAGCGTAGATCCGGGCACCGAGCGCCGGATGGAGCTCGCCCTGGGCCGTCTCTTGGCCGAGCGCACCTCTTTGATCATCGCCCACCGTCTCTCTACGGTGGAGCGTTCAGACCGGATCCTGGTGGTGGCCGACGGCCGTATCGTCGAGGACGGGTCCCACCAAGAACTGCTGGACCTGGACGGCTCCTATGCCGCCCTTTACCGCAGCCAATTGCTCGCCGCTTCCCGCGGCCGGGACGCCGCCCTCGGCTTTGACGACTGGACCGGAGCAGTTGAGGGCGTCTAGTTCGGGGTCCCCTAGATCCGAATTCCTCGTCCCTCGTGAACCAATCTTTACCCTTCCTTCGCAATTTGTTCGCATTTTGCGGGTAGAATGCCGTTGTGCATTGAACGTTTGTTCGATAGGCTGGTGTTTGGAATCCGGCGTTTTGTCCTAAGCCCTATAGACAATACTACTTGTGTGAGATACAATATGCGGGTTTGCCTAAGGAGGGTCCTCAAGGGGACCTTCTCCAAAGCATTTTGACCGTTAGAGTATTTGTTCAGAAAGACGACCAAGAGGGATACGTGCCAACGATGGCGATGAGAACCAACAGCGATGCAGCGATGGGCGAGGGTCGGACCATCGTCGACATCCCGGGACTACTTCAGGCCGGCCAGGAGCGTGGCTACGTCGTCACCGACGAAGTCATGGCGCTGGTCGAGGATTTCGACATGACCACCGAGGACATCGAGGACCTCTACTCGCAGCTTTTCGACCTCAATGTTGAGGTCTACGAGGAGGCCCCGGTCGAGGCAGGGGGTCTGGAGAAGACCGCCCCCACCCTTGATCTGTCCGTGGAGACCGTTACCAACGATCCGCTCCGGCTATACCTCAAGGAAGCCGGGGAGGTGCCGCTGCTTACCAAAAATGAAGAGGTTCAGCTGGCAAAACGGATCGAAGCCGGCGACATGATGGCCAAAGACAAGATGATCAGCTCCAACCTGCGGCTCGTGATCTCGATCGCGAAGAACTACTACACCCAGGATATGGATCTGCTCGACCTGATTCAGGAAGGCAATACCGGGCTGATCCGTGCGGTGGAGAAATTCGATTACCGCAAGGGCTTCAAGTTCTCGACCTACGCAACCTGGTGGATTCGGCAGGCCATAACCCGTGCAATTGCCAACCAGGACCGCAACATCCGCATCCCGGTGCACATGATCGAGAAGATCAACAAGATGATGCGCACGGAGCGGAAGATGCTGCAGGAGTCCGGGCGGGAACCCACAGACGAGGATCTCGCGGTGGAACTGGCCATCGAGCCCGGGGAAGTGCGAGAGATGCGCAAGATCGCTCAGCGCACCACCTCCCTGGAGACGCCGATCGGCGACGAGGAAGATGCAGAACTGGGCGATTTCATCGAGAACACCAGCACGCCTGACCCCGCGGAGGCCGTCTCCAGCATCATCGCCCGGGAGAGTCTCAATCGGGTGCTCAAGAGCATGGACGAACGCGAACGCAAGGTGGTCGAGCTTCGCTTCGGGCTGAAGGGTGAGCACCCGCGCACGCTGGCCGAGGTGAGCTCCCGCTTCAACGTCAGCCGCGAGCGCATCCGGCAGATCGAAGCCAAGGCCCTCGAGCAGATCAAGGCGTCATCCGAGATCCAGGCGATGCGCGAGTCGGCCTGAGGAGATCTGAGAGACCGAGGATGAGGCTCAGAGGGCGCCTTCGGGCGCCCTCTCTCGTACTCTAGACCGGCACCCCGGCCTTCCGTCGACGGCGCAGGGCCCGGGCCACCTCGTCCAGAATTCGTTCGGCGACCACCTCTTTGCCCGTCCGGGCCACTTCGACTTCGCCCTCCGGCATCAGGATGACCACTTCGTTCTCATCCACATTGAAGCCGATATCGCTGCGCGAGATGTCGTTGAAGACGATCATGTCCAGGTTCTTGCGCTCCAGCTTACCCCGGGCACGCTCCAGACCCTCCATGCCGAACTCGGCGGCAAACCCGACCACAAAGCGGCCGCCCTCCAGAGCCGCCACTTCGCAGAGGACGTCGGCGGTGGGCTCCAGTTGGATGGTTAGCGGCTCCCGCTGCTTGGCCATCTTGCCGTCCAGGTTCCTGCTGACCCGATAGTCCGCCACCGCCGCGGCCATGATGAGCACGTCGACCTCGGGCAGGCGTCCCATGACCTCACGGTAGACGTCGTCGGCGGTGGAAGCTTCGACCTGCCTGACCCCGGGCACTTTGGGCAGCTTGACGTTGGAGTGCACCAAGTCGACCTCAGCCCCCCGGTCATGGGCGGCGCGGGCCAGAGAGAAGCCCATCTTCCCCGAGCTGCGGTTGCCGATGTAGCGCACCGCGTCAATCGGCTCCTGGGTGCCTCCGGCGGTGACCAATACCCTGAGTCCCCGCAAATCGCTCTTACTCTCTACCTGCAGACGAAGCTTGACCTCGGCGACGATGCCGTCGGGCTCCGCCATCCGTCCGGCACCGTAGACCCCACAGGCGAGCTCGCCTTCGTCGGGCTGCACGACGACGACCCCTCGCTTTTCGAGCAGGGATAGATTCTGCTGGGTGGCGGGGTGAGACCACATGTTGGCGTTCATGGCGGGAGCCACCAGTACGGTGCCGGAAAAGGCCAGATAAGTGGTCGTCAGCAGGTTGTCGGCGATGCCCTGAGCCATCTTGGCCAGGGTGTTGGCCGTGGCCGGGGCGATCAGGAGGAGGTCGGCTTCGCGGCCCTCCTCCACGTGCGCGATGCCCGAGTCGCTGCGGAGCCACTGCGCGTCCAAGTGCACGGGGTGGCCGGATAGCGTCTCGAAGGTGAGCGGCCCCACGAACTGAGTGGCGGCCGGAGTCATCACCACGCTGACGTCGACGCCGTTACGCTGCAGGCCCCGCAGGATTTCAGCGGATTTGTAGGCGGCGATACCGCCGGTGACCCCCAGGAGGACCTTGGGCCGGCCACTCTTGATCATGACCCGAAGAAAGGCGGCTCGGCGTTAGCCGGCCAGGCGATATCCGATCTCGCCCTCCGCCACTTCTTCCATGGCGATGGTCAGGTAATTACGGGTGGGACCGGTAACGAGCGGCGGCGCGAAGTCCTCAAGCCCGCCGCCTTCGCCCAGGCTGCGATAGTAGCTGTTGATCTGGCGCGCCCGGCGGGCGGTCACCATCACGGCGGAGTAGCGGTTGGGAACCTCGCCCTCAGGGGCGTTCTTGCTAAGTCCAGCCAGGATGTGGTCCACGGTCGGCTTATTCATCCGCTAGTCACCTCGTCACAGTGTGTGGGATTCGGTATCAGTGCTGGGGTCGGGCAGAATCGTGGGCGCGAATGTCCTCGATTATGCGGGCAAGCCCATCCGCCGCCTCGCAGACGTCCGCATTGACTATAGCATAGTCGAATTCCGGGGGTTTTCCGTGCTCGTCGCGACAAGCGAGTTCCGCGCGGGCGTGATCCATGCGCCGCTGGATCTGTCTCTCGCTCTCGGTGTCTCGTCTGCGCAACCGGGTCTCGAGCTCTCCCAGGTCGGGTGGGGCCACGAAGACCATGACCGCATCTTCCACGGCCTCGTGCACCTGCATGGCGCCCTGCAACTCAATCTCCAGGAGCACGTCACAGCCCCGCCGCAGGCTCTCCTCGACCGCTTGGCGTGGGGTGCCGTAGAGATTGCCGCCGTACTCGGCGTGCTCCAAGAACTCGCCCCGGTCCATGCGCCTCTTGAAGTCTTCGCGTTCGAGAAAGAAGTAGTCGCGCCCGTCCTCTTCGCCCCGCCGCTTCTTCCGAGTGGTGGCCGAAACGGATAGGCTCAGGTCGCGAAAGCGGGGCCGGATCTTGGCGATAAGCGTGCCCTTGCCTGCGCCGGACGGTCCCGAAATGACGATGAGCCTGGCTATGGCCCTGAAGCTACGAGGAAGACTCGAGGAATTCGATCAGCTCGCGCCGCTGACGCGGAGTCAGACCAATGATGGTCTTCGAAGAGCTCACCCGGCATTTCTCCAGGACCTTGGAGGTCTTGACCCTTCCGAACTTAGGAACGGCCATGATGAGGTCGAAGACCTTGGCGGTGTGGACGTATTCCGGAGGGTCCGAAAGGACGTCGGTGATGTGGACGTCGCCCACCTTGAGTTGCTGCTTGAGCCGGGCACGTTCCGAGCGGATACCGTTGGCGCGCTCGAGCGCCTCCATGCGCTGCTGATGGCTTCGCTCCGGAGTCTGCGCTTGAGGTTGTGTTGTCACGGTGTGGTCGACCACGCGCCCATTATACTTACAGGCGTATCCTGCGCAACTGCTCTTGCGATTAGCGCGGGGCAACCGGGTTTCGCGAACGTACTTCCAAGGAGGTTATATGAAGGGCCGACTCAACCAGACTTGGCTGCTGGCTTTGACGGCCGCGCTCGCCTTGAGTTTCTGGAGCGTGGGGTGCGCGGACAGCGAGCCGTCCGCTCGGGACGCCCTCGCCCAGGCCGCCACCTGGATAAGCGACGCTCCCACCATAGCCGAAGGCGAGGAACATGTATGGACCTTCGCCCAGGGAGGATCTCCCGCCCGGCATCGGCAGGGAGACTCGCCTGGGGCCGCCGCCTTCGGTCCGGTCATTGCCGACGGAGACACTTACTTCATCGCCCTAGCGGAAGATGAGCCCTGGTACCAGCTGCGTCCCGGGGACGTCAACGAACTCTGGACCGCGGACGAATTCAACCAGGAGACCAAAGAGGGGGTCGCCACTCTCCTGGCCGCCGTTCGCCTGGTGAACCCCCTGCGCCTGATCGAGCTTGTGGAGCCGGAGGGAATCGCGGTCGAAGAGAGCGCCGAGTTCGAGGACGCGTGGCGGTTGACCGGAGACATCAGCGCTCGCAGCGTCGCCGCAGAAGGCCTTGACCAGGTGATCATGGACGCCGTGGCCGAGAACCCCCTTTACCCCGGGGACATCAAGATGGCCCTCGACGTCGACAAGGAAACCGGAGCCCCCCTGGGCGCCGAGTTCCGGCCGATTTACGGAGAGGACTTCTCCTACCGCTTCTTTCGCGTGGAAGAATCGGGAGATTCGGTAGAACTGCCCGAGGTTCCCGAGGACGCCCGCGACATCCGAGAACTGCTTGGGGGCGGGAGCGGCTAGAGACCCAGAGCGCCGCCCCGATGAGCGCAACCGGTGAGCTCGTCGAGAGACAATCCCCGGTGAGCAAGCTGACTCCCCAGGCCCCGCGCAAGCCGGGCATACAACCAGGGGTCGCGAAAGGCCGAAGCGCCCACGGCCACCGCGCTCGCTCCCACGGCCAGGTAATCGATGACGTCCTCGACCGAAGCGACTCCGCCCATGCCGATAATCGGCACCTCGACCGCGGCCGCCACTTCCCAGCAGAACCGGAGGGCGAGCGGCTTGATGGCAGGCCCGGAGAGGCCTCCCGTGGTTCCGCCCAAGTATGGATTCAGGGTCAGCCGATCGAGCACCAGCCCTTTGAAGGTGTTGACCAGGGAGATAGCGGTGGCTCCGGCCTCGACCGCAGCCTGAGCTACAGGGACCGCATCTGTCACGTTCGGGGTTAGCTTCACCGCCAGCAGCCCTTCCCACACCGCGGCCACGCCGCGCACGGTGGCCTCGGTCTCGTCGGCGCTGGCACCGATCTGCATGCACCCGGAGCGCACGTTGGGGCAGGACACGTTGAGTTCCAGACCGGCCTTTTCCCACACCGTCTGAGGCGAACCCAGCCGTTGCTCGAGAGCCAAGCGCAGACGTTCCGCGCCCAGCGCGAACTCCTCGGGAGCAAAACCCCCCAGGTTGAAGATGACCGGCCGCGGCAGGGCCAAGATGCGGTCGAGATCCCGATCGATGAAAGCCTCGAGCCCCGCATTGGGTAGGCCGATTGAGTTCAGCATACCGGCCGGGGTTTCCACCACGCGGGGCGGCGAATTGCCTCGGCGGAGACCGAGGGTGACGGTCTTGGGCACGTAGGCGGCGACCGGCGGGTGATGGAGCAGCTGCTCCCCCCTGCCCGCCCCCAAGCTGTCGGCGGTCTCGAAGAGATCGAGCGTGCCCGAGGCGTTGATCAGCGGGTGGGCGAGAAACAGGGGACCCAATCGAACGGTGAGGTCGACGTCCAGGGAAGGGGCCATCAACCCTCCTTCTCAGGTAGAGCACAAGGGTGACGGCGATGACCGAACGCCTCCGCCCCGGAAAAGACAGGCCCTTGACGGCACACCTTTGCCAGGGAGCCGTCCGCGATCTCGATGACGCATCCCTGGCAGGAACCGGTTCCGCAGGCCATGCCCGCTTCTAGGCTGAACCAGGCGGGGATCGCGTTTCCGGCTCCCTCGGCCACCGGCTCAGTCTGCTCGAGGAAATCCAGGCAGACGTCCCAAACCGCCTCGCACATGGCATGGGCGCCGCATACCACCAGGCGATCCCCCGCGCTGAGCTCCTCGCGGAGAAGTTCGGTGACCAGACCGCTCCTGCCGGTGTCCCCCGCCTCGGAGATGAGTTCGACGTGCGTGGGGATTCCCAAGCGCCGCAGGCGGGTCACCGGTTCTGAGAACACGTGAACCGCCTCCGCCTGCACACCATCACGAAAACCTAACAGCAATAGAATCTCCCGGGGCCGCGGTGAAGCCGCCGCCAGACGCTCCAACAACAAAGGGAAGGGCGCGGCCCCAACCCCTCCCGCGACCACCACGAGCCGGCTTCCGCCGGAGAGTAGTTCGAGATCGAAGCCCGTCCCCAGGGGACCGAGCACACCGGCGGCGTCCCCAACCTGCAGTTCACTGAGTTCCTCGGTTCCCGGTCCCACCGGGGCCAGCAGGAAGCCCACCTCGTAGGCCTGCTCCGGATCCCCGGGGGCCGGCAGCATCTCCTCGTGGATGCTGAAGGCCCGGGGGAGAAAGCAGGAGGACGCTCCCGCCTGCAACATGGCGAACTGCCCGGCCCCCGCCGTCTGCCAACCGGGAATCCGCAGGCGAAGGAGGTACATCGAGCCGATCCGTTCGCTGTGACTGACCTTTCCCTGCAGCCGCGCCGAGGGGCGATAGTCGTCCACGCCGTCGGCGGGAGTCAGCCAGCGGAAGGTCATGCCCGACGCCTGGGTCGCAGCACCTCATTCTCGAGGTGAGGGTGAAGGTCCTGAAGCGCAATGACGTCGATTTCGCTGCGGCGCTGCTTGATCGCCATCGCCTGGGCCACCGCCTGGGCGGCAGACATGGTGGTGACTGTAGGCACCCTCCGGTTAAGCGCCGCCCGGCGGATTTCGTAGCCGTCGGCCCGGGCGCCACGTCCACGGGGAGTATTGATCACCAGATCGACTTCCCCCGCCTCGATCAGGTCGACGATGGTCGGAGCGCTCGTGCCTGCTGCGCCGGCGGCGGAAGCCACGTTTGCGGCGGCGGAGCCCTCCGCCTTGCTGCTCGGATCGGTACCAGCTCCCGCGGCCGGCGCCAGACCCTCGGTGTATTTGAGCACCAGCCGGCTGGGGATGCCCGTTCGGCGCAAAGTGCGGTGGGTGCCCTCGGTGGCCATGAGCTCGTAGCCCAGATGGTGCAGCTGCCAGGCGACGCCGACCGCGGCCTCCTTGTCGGCGTCGGCCACGCTGAGAAAGACCGTGCCCCCCTGGTCCGGGAGCCGATCCCCGGCGGCCAGGAAGGCCTTCTCGAAGGCCTCGGGGAAATTGAGGCCCACCCCCATCACTTCACCGGTCGACTTCATCTCCGGGCCGAGAGTGGTGTCCACCCCGGGGAAGCGGGGGAAGGGAAGCACCGCTTCTTTGACGCTCATGTGCTCCAAGTCGCGCTTGCGCGGCACCCGGCCTTCGGCCAGCGACTCTTCCCAGCCGGGCAACTGCTGATCGCGCAGCCTGACCCCGGCGATCACGCGCGTAGCCACCCGGGCCAGAGGCACCCCCACCGCCTTGGAAACGTAGGGAATCGTGCGCGAACCGCGAGGATTCACCTCGAGCACGTACAGCCGGGAACGGTCTCCCCCCTGCTGCAATGCGTACTGCACGTTCATCAGGCCGATCACGCCCAGTTCACGGGCGAGGGCCGCGGTGGTTTCTTCGATTTGCCGCACCATGGCGTCGCCCACCGTCACCACCGGGATGACGCAGGCGGAATCGCCGGAATGCACCCCTGCCTCTTCCACGTGCTGCATGACCGCGCCGATGTAGACGTCCTCGCCGTCGCAGACGCAGTCGACGTCGATCTCCATGGAGCGCTCCAGGAAGCGGTCGATCAGCACCGGGTGCTTGCGCGAGGCCTTGACCGCGGTGTGGATGTAGCGGCGAAGGCCCTCGTCGTCGTAGATGATCTCCATCGCCCGGCCGCCGAGCACGTAGCTCGGCCGCACCAGCACCGGGTAGCCGATGCGCTCGGCGATGGCTACCGCCTCCTCTTCGGAGCGGGCCGTGCCGTAAGGGGGGGCCTGCAGTCCCAGACGCTCCAGCAACTGCCCAAAGCGCTCGCGATCCTCGGCCAGGTCGATGGCCTCCTGCGGCGTTCCCAGGATCGGCACCCCCGCCCGCTGCAGGTCCTCGGCGATGCGCAGCGGCGTCTGGCCGCCGAACTGCACGATCACGCCTTTAGGCCGCTCGTTCTCGACGATGTTGAGCACGTCCTCGAAGGTCAAAGGCTCGAAGTAGAGCCGGTCGGAGGTGTCGTAGTCGGTGGAGACGGTCTCGGGATTACAGTTGACCATGATGGCGTCGTAGCCCTGCTCGCGCATCTCCGTCACCGCGTGCACGCAACAGTAATCGAACTCGATCCCCTGCCCGATGCGGTTGGGCCCGCTCCCCAGGATGATCACGGACTCGCGTTCGCCGGGAAGGGCCTCGTTCTCCTCGTCGTAGGAGGAGTAGAAGTAGGGAGTGTAGGCCTCGAACTCGGCGGCGCAGGTGTCCACCGCCTTGTAGGCCGGCACGATGCCCTCGCCGATCCGGCGCGCCCGGACCTCTCCCTCAGAGGCTCCCAGGAAATCTCCTAGCCACCCATCGCTGAAGCCTAACCGCTTGGCCTGCCGGAGCTCCTCTGGGGGAAGCGAGTCCAGATCTCGAAAAGATTTCAGATGGTTCTCGGCCTCGACGATCTCGCGGAACTCATCGAGGAACCACCGGTCGACCAGGGTGGCCTTGAAGATCTCTTCGAGGGTGATGCCCCGGCGGAAAGCTTCGAGGATCATGTCGTAGCGCTCGGCCGAAGGGATAGCGATCAGCGCGAGTAGAGCGCCGTTGTCCTCTGGATAGCTCACCTTGACGTCCAGTTCCCGCGAGCGCATGGACTTCTGGAAGGCCTCCTTGAAGGTGCGGCCTATGGCCATGTTCTCCCCCACGCTCTTCATGTGCGTGGTCAGCCGGGTATCTGCCTGGGGGAACTTCTCGAAGGCCCAGCGGGGCCATTTGACCACCACATAGTCGATGGTCGGTTCAAAGCAGACCGGAGTCTTCTTGGTGATGTCGTTGGGGATCTCGTC
>Ga0075525_10000357_pt1 | contig 16375 bp, 16 predicted proteins | sample NGEPertwo_FD_74795 | JGI IMG/M metagenome (GOLD analysis project Ga0075525, IMG submission 74795) | Arctic peat soil microbial communities from the Barrow Environmental Observatory site, Barrow, Alaska, USA - NGEE Permafrost154B-two | ecosystem: Environmental > Terrestrial > Soil > Wetlands >...
GCGGGACGAGTTGACGATACAGGTGGCATAGTATTCGCGGACGATATCGAGCTTCTCCTCGACCAGCACGACCCGCACCGGCAGACCCTTGATCTCCATGTTGAGAATGGAGCGGGCGGCCTCCTCGGCCTCCTGTGGGGTGTCCACCAGCTTGACCGCACCCGACTTGCCGCGGCCGCCGGCCTGCACCTGCGCCTTGACGGCCACGGGTTTCCCCAACTCCTCGGCGATCTGCCGGGCCTCCTCGGGAGTCGAAGCCTCCCGGCCTTTGGGGACGGGCAGCCCCGCCTTCTCAAGCCATCGTTTGCCCTGATACTCAAGCAATCGTGCCATCTGTCTCCTACCGCCTTCCTCGCGAAAGCTAGTGACCTCTTGACGATGTGGGGAGGCGCACCGGCCACAGAACCTCGTTCGCCCCCGATGCAACCAGCAGAACTGCATCGTAGAATCCGGCGATGAACGATGTCAACCCTTTAGGTAGGTTTTGGACTCCCCCGTCTATGGTCCTACCAAAAAGTAATTGGTGCGCTTCTTGAGAATAGCGCCGGGGAGTACCAAACGCAACCTCAATGCAGCGGACTTCGCTTTGCTGTTTATCGTACTTTCGATACGAATAAGACCAATAGAGTTCAAACGGTGTGGGCTAGAAGATCGAATAGTAATGGTCATACCCTCCGCCTGAGCCTGGCTTGAGAGCACGGTGCGGGCCATGTTATAGTCAGGAATGTTGGAAATGGGACGGGTCTGCTACGAATTGGTCTGCTCTGATACCCCCCGATTTCCCGCGACTTCGGGTTCCCGGTGTTCCGTCGACAATGCACAAGGAGTGGTAGAACCGTGACCTCACAACTCACTGAAGTCAGGTGGCACGCACGGGGGGGCCAAGGGGCCGTCACCGCTGCCAAGATGATGGCCGAGCTCGCCGTAGAGCGAGGCAAGCACTTCCAGGCCTTTCCCGAGTACGGCCCGGAGCGTTCCGGCGCCCCCATTGTCGCCTTTACCCGCATCAGCGACGAGCCGATTCAGACCTATTCGCCTGTCGAGAGTCCGAATGTCATCCTGGTGCTCGATCCGACCCTGATCTCCTCGATCGATGTGGTCGAAGGGGCGAGCGAGCAAGCAGTCGTGATCATCAATACAGAGCAGACCCCGGACGAGATCAAAAAGGTCCACGACTTCGGCAACGTCAGGCTGATGACCGTCGCCGCCAGCAAGATAGCCAGCGAGACCATTGGCCGCAACCTGCCCAACACGCCCATGGTCGGTGCCGTGGCCAAGGCTACCGGCCTGTTCGGGCTCGAAGAAGTCCAAGACCATATGCGACAGAGCTTCGGGAAAAAGTTCTCCGAAAAGGTAGTGAATGGCAACCTCGAAGCCGTAAAGCGCGCATTCGAAGAGGTAAAGGAATGACAGACAAAGACAAGACCACCAAAGAGATGAAGTGGGACATCTCAGGGATCAAGAATTGGGGGCCCCATGATCACGAGCTCGGCTCCCTAATCCCCGAGGCGGGCAACGCCCGCTACTACCACACCGGTGGCTGGCGGACCGAGTTCCCCATCCGTGACGAGGAGACCTGCACCCAGTGCCTCTTCTGCTATTTCTTCTGCCCGGACTCCTCGGTCCTGGCCGAAAATCAGAAGGTCACCGACTTCGACTACGATCACTGCAAAGGTTGCGGCATCTGCGCCAAGGAATGTCCCGCCGATGCGATCTCCATGCACCCCGAATCTGAATTCGCAGAAAGGGTGAAGAAGTAATGGCCCAAACCGAAGCCAAGACTCTCGCCATCACCGGTAACGGCGCCGTGTCTCTAGCGATGAAGCAGGTGGACCCCGACGTGGTCGCCGCCTACCCGATCACCCCGCAGACCGACGTGGTCCAGAACTTCAGCCAGTACGTGGCCAACGGCGACGTCAAAGCCGAGTTCGTAACCGCCGAATCCGAGCACTCCGCCATGAGCGCCTGTATCGGCTCCGCCGCCGCCGGCGCCCGCACCATGACGGCGACCAGCTCTGCGGGCTACGCCTTGATGGTCGAGGTCTGTTTCGTGGCCGCCTCCATGCGCCTGCCCATCATCATGACCACCGTCAACCGCGCGCTTTCCGGACCGATCAACATCCACTGCGACCATTCGGACTCCATGCTGGGGCGCGACTCAGGCTGGCTCCAGATCTACAACGAGGACGCCCAGGAGGCCTACGACGCCACGGTGATGTCCTTCCCGATCGCCGAGCACAAGGACGTCCGCCTGCCGCTGATGAACATGTACGACGGCTTCATCATCTCGGGCGCCATCGGCCCCCTGAAGCCGCTCTCCGCCGAGCAGGTACAGGAGTTCATCGGCCAGGCTCCGGACTACCCCAGGCTCTTGGATGCGAAGAATCCCGTGACCATGGGTCCCTTCGACGGGCTGCACGGCTGGTACTTCGAGCAGAAGATCGCGCAAAACATCGCGATGGACAACGCGCTCGACGTCATCCAGGATACCTACGACCGCTTCTACGAACTGACCGGCCGCCGCTACGAGCACCTGATGAAATACCGCATGGACGACGCGGAGATCGCGGTGGTCGTAGCCAACTCGGCCGCCGGAAACGCGCGCGGGATCGTCGACAAGTTGCGAAGTGAAGGCATAAAAGCGGGACTCATCAAGCTTCGCACCTTCCGCCCCTTCCCGGTCAAGCAGTACGCGGAGGCTCTCGCGGACGTCAAGGTGGTCGGGGTCATGGACCGCGCCGACTCCTTCGGAGCACCAGGCGGACCGCTCTATATGGAAGTGCTGACGTCGCTCTATCAGGAAGGTCAGCGCGCCAAAGCAGTCAACTTCATCTACGGCCTGGGCGGCCGGGACGTCTTCCCGCAGAACATCGAAGATGTCTACCGGCGGCTGGACGCCATCGCCAAAGGCGAACAAGATGCACCGCGAGAGCGGATCTACGTGAACGCGAAGGGAATGTGATGGCGACTCAGGAAATCAAGAAGCAGTCTCCAAAGGTCTATATCGACCGTCCCGATCACCTCTCCGGCGGACACCGCCTGTGCGCTGGTTGCGGCGCGCCGGTGATTCTGCGGCAGGTGCTGATGGGCGCCGGCGACAGTCCCGTAGTCGTTTCGAACGCTACCGGTTGCATGGAGGTGTCGACCACCATCTATCCCTACACCGCGTGGAAGGACAGCTACATCCACAGCGCGTTCGAGAACGCGGCGGCCACCATCAGCGGCGTCGAGGCGGCGCTCATCAGCCTGAAGAAGCAGGGCAAGGTCACCGAGGACTTCAAGCTGCTCTCCGTGGCCGGCGACGGGGGATCCTACGACATCGGTCTGCAGGCCATCTCCGGAGCCCTCGAGCGGTATCACGACATCGTGATCCTCTGCTACGACAACGGCGCCTACATGAACACCGGCTTCCAGCGCTCGGCCGCGACCCCCAAGGGCGCGTGGACGACGACCAGCCCGGTGGGCAAGGTTCGACCCGGCAAGAATCAGCAACGCAAGAACCTGACCGATATCGCCATCGCGCACAACATCCCCTACGTGGCGCAGGCCTCGCCGCACAACTTCCGGGATCTCATCTACAAGGCCGAGAAGGCCTTCGCAGTTGAGGGCCCGGCCTTCCTCAACGTGCTCTCCCCCTGCCCGCGGGGTTGGCGCTCCAAGGAGTCGGACAGCATCCAGTTGGCCGAGGCCATGGTCAAGTCCAACTACTGGCCGCTCTTCGAGGTCGAGAACGGGGTCTACAAGATCAACTATGATCCCAAGAAGCGCAAAGGCGCGGTGGCCGATTGGATGAAGCAGCAGGGCCGCTTCCGTCACCTGTTCACTCCGGAGAACGAGTGGATTGTGGAAGAGACCCAAGAGATGACCGACTACCAATGGGAACGCCTGAAGGCCATGGAAGAGGCGACCGCCCGCTTTGGCCCGCAAGAGGCTGCTGAGGCGCAGGAGCCGGCAGAGTAGTCCACCGGTTCCGCCCGGCCAATCCGGGGTGCACGTGGCGTGTGCCCCGATGTTCTTAGCAAAGAAAAAGGCCCCGCACCGGCGGGGCCTTTTTCTTTGCGCCCGAGCCCGCGTCTGCAACCCTTTTCGGACTATTGGGCTAATGGTCTACCCATTGCTCAACCTTTTTGGTATTTTTGGTTTGCACAAGACGAGAGTTACATAGGCCGACATTGATTGACACAGATGACCATTTGAAGGGGACGGCAACGTGGGAAAACTTGAGATCCCCAGCGACGGGCTGGCGGACAAGAGCCGCGCCAACACTATCTCCTCTCAGATCGCCGAGCTGATCCGCAAGCAGATCAGGCAGGGCGTGCTGCGGCCTGGTGACCGTATTCCCTCCGAGCGCTACCTCGCCGAGGAACTCAGAGTCGGCCGCTCCTCGGTGCGCGAGGCGTTCCACGAGCTCCGCACGCAGGGATTCATCGATTCACGCAAAGGCCGCCAGGGAACCCGAGTCGCCTCGCTGACCAAGATCGCCTCGAGCGGCGCCCTCAGCCAACTGCTCGAAGCCGGCACGGACTGGCTGGTGGACCTGATCGAACTGCGCAGCGGTCTCGAGGTGCAGGCGGCGGGCCTGGCGGCGCGCCGCCGGACCGAGGAAGACATGGTGAAACTGCGCAAGATCGTGGCCGAGATGGATGGCGCTGCTGACCGCAAGCAGGCAGCAGCGCTCGACGTGGCCCTGCACGGTGCGATCGCCGAGGCCACGCACAACAACCTCTACCAGAACATCTCGATCGGACAGGCCGGTCTGCTCCACGAGCAAATCCCCAGCATCCTCGGAGTCCTCTGGACCGATCCGCGGACCTCCGAGGAGATTCCCCACCAGCACCACGACATCCTGGACGCCATCGAGGCTCGAGATGAAAGCGGTGCCCGGCAGGCAATGTCTAACCACCTGGACTACATCATGCGCGGCGTGGCGTCGCGTCGCGAGCAGGAGTTGGAAGCCCGGGAGTAATCGCGTCGTCGTACCGCCACGGAGTGGTTTCGTTTCAATGAGCGCTCACCATGAAAGCGCTCATTGACTGAGGAGAACAGCGTTCCCCCCATCACTCTTCGCGTCGTTCATAGCCGCCAATGCGGCGTCCAGCAAAGCGAACGCCGTGATGCCGTGGGGCGGGTGAGAGGCCAAGCCCACCGCCACCGTGATCCGCTCGACCGTGCTCCGCTGGAGAATGAAGGGGTACTCCTCCATGCGCTCGCGAAGCCGTTCGGCGACGATAGCAGCAGACTCCCCGGTGGTTTCCGGTAACAACGCGGCGAACCTCCCGCCTCCCAGCCGTGCGAGGCTGTCGGTCGAGCGAAGCAGCCCTTTGAGCAGCTGCGCCACCTCGCTGATGATCTGATCGCCGAAGCGCGCACCGTGGACCTCGTTCACCCGCCGAAGGCCGTCGATATCCAACACCAAGCAGGTCGAGGGGCGGGCGTAGCGGTTGGTGCGGGCGATCTCGTGCCGCAGCAGGGACAGGAAGTGATCCTGAGTGTAGGTTCCAGTCAGGGAATCTCGGATGGCCGCTTCCGCCATCTCGTGGAAGTACGCGGAGCGGGAATAGGCGCTGCTGAAGAGAGGCCTCGCCCGCTTCAGCGGCTCTGCCGGCGGTGGCGACAGTTCTGAAGACGCCAAGAAGAGAACGCCGGCCGCCGGGCCGCGGTGATCTAAAGTCATGACCACGTAGCTGCGGGCATCGGGAAAGGCGGGATCTCGAGGGAAAGGCAGGCCGGTCTCGACGAAGAAACCCCGCCGGAGCCCCTCTTTGAGCGGCGCGGGCAACGAATTCTTGCGATAGCCTCCCTTCTCGGAGTCGGATTGCGGTTCGAGCGCCCGGCCGCCCTCCTCCCGGTAGACCGCATGGAGCTCGGAGTCCGTCACCTCGAAAAGCAAGATGTAGTCCGCCGGCCACACCGAGTGCACAAGCGAGCTCATCCTTGCGGCCAAATCGGAAAGCGGTTCGGCGGAGCGCAGTTCCTCGGCCACCCGGTTGACGAACCGGTCGGCCTCCTGCAGTTCGCGCAGGCGGGCATGCATCTCTTCCAGGCGGATACCCTCTTCCTCGAGCTCGTCGCGGGCCTCGTGGGCCGAGTTCCTCACGGCTTCGATCGCACGTCGCAGCGGCCCGAGCAAGACGTCGCCCTCGGGCCTCCATGGCAGATGGCCCTGTAGTTCGGACTCCAATCGGGAGATGGGGCGCTCGAGCCGCGTGCGCACCAGGCAGTAGTTGAGGGGGAGAAAGATCAGCGCGGCGGCCGCGGCGGCAAGCCCGGCCGCGCGCAAAGCTTCGGCGGGAGGGGCGGAGAGAAAGGAGGAGGCGACCACCAGCACGATGCTCGCAGCGGCCAAAGCCCCCACCAGCGACATCGGGGCCAGCGTCGCCCAGAAGAAGTCCATGGGACCGCCGCTACGCGCCCGGCGCGACAGCGCCGCCGCCTCCTGCAACAGGGAATCACGCGACAACTCACCGGTCAATTCCGGCACAGGTTCGTCCTCGGCCCATACGCCAAAGACCTCGTCTTCGACAGACGAGGACAGCGCGCCGTCCGCGCCCCCGACAGCGGACCGCTCCCTTTCCTTCAAAAGTCCCCTGCCCTCCGGTAGAATGCCCGTTCCGAGCTACCTATCGTCCGCTGCTCCCCAGGAGTTGAGCCAATTGACGGAGTTTGACGGGACCGCTCTTCCCCGGCCCGGGCAGGTCGAGGGCGTCCCTCTCGATGCGGCCGGGCACCCGGTCGCCGTACTGCAGGCCAAAACCGAACGGCCCGCCCCCAACGACACCGTGGTGATGAAGTTTGGCGGCACCTCGGTGGCGGACGCTGAGTGCATGAAGCGCGTGGCGCGCCGCATCGTGGAAACCCACGGCTCCGGACACCCGGTGGTGGCCGTCGTCTCGGCCCGGGGCGACACCACGGACGAGCTGATTCAGTTGGCCAGGGAGATCTCTGACAATCCGCCGGACCGGGAGATGGACATGCTCCTCTCGACCGGGGAGCGGATCTCGGCCTCTCTCGTAGCGATGGCCATCCACGACCTGGGACACGACGTGATCTCACTGACCGGCTCGCAGGCCGGAATACTCACGGACACCGACCACACCAAAGCGAAGATCTTGGACATCCGGCCATTCCGCATTCAAGAAGCGCTCGACCGGGGCAAGATCGTCCTGGTCGCCGGCTTTCAAGGAGTCTCGACCGAGCACGACGTCACCACGCTGGGCCGCGGCGGATCGGACACCACCGCGGTGGCCTTGGCCGCCGCCCTCGGGGCCGAGGTGTGCGAAATCTACACAGACGTCGACGGCGTCTACACCACCGATCCGCGCATAGTGCCCGAGGCGCGCAAGCTGGAAGAGATTTCCTACGAAGAGATGCTCGAGTTGGCCGCCACCGGAGCGAAGGTCTTGATGCTGCGCTGCGTGGAGTTCGCCCGGCGATTTGGAGTGGCGATCCACGTGCGCTCCAGTTTCGCGGACACACCAGGCACGTGGATACGACAGCAGGAAGGGGAAAACGTGGAACAGGCCATAATCTCGGGGGTCAGCTACACCCTCGAGGACGCCAAGGTCACGCTGCACCGCGTGCCCGACCGTCCCGGTGTGGCAGCGCGCGTGTTCACACAGCTAGCCTCGGACGGTCTGAACGTGGACATGATCATCCAGAACGTGTCCGAGTCGGGAACCACCGATATCTCCTTCACCGTGAGCGAGGAAGATCTCAACAACGCGGGTCACACACTGGACCGTCTGAAGGAAGAACTCGGGTTCGGTGAGTACGAGACCGACACGGAGACCGCCAAGATCTCGCTGATCGGCGCCGGCATGCGCTCACATCCGGGAGTCGCTGCCCGCATGTTCGAAGTGCTGGCCGATAACGGCATCAACATCGAGATGATTTCCACCAGCTCGATCAAGATCTCCTGCGTGATCCGCAAGGACCGCATGCAGGACGCGGTCCGGGCGTTGCACCAAGCCTTCCGGCTGGACCAGGAGAACGTGCAGGTCGAAGAGATCTTCGGAGTCTGACCGCCCTAGAGGCGCGGCCGCCTCAGCCCGAGAGCGCCGGCCGAACCCGCCCGAGAGCGCCGGCCGAACCCGCCCGAGAGCGCCGGCCGAACCCGCCCGAGAGCGCCGGCCGAACCCGCCCGAGAGCGCCGCGCCCTGCAGGCGCGGCCGACCCCAACTACGCACGCCGGCTCAGTCGTGCGCGCCTGCCCCGTGATTGCAGCCGCCCTCGCCGTGGTGGTGCTCGCCGTGGACGTGAGCCTCACCGTGGTGGTGCCCGCAGGTCGCCGGTCCGGGCTCGACCTCGCCCCGTAGGTAGGCTCCCACCGCGTCTTCGGCCAATCCCGATACCCCGCAGATGACTTCGAAGCCGCTGCGCTCCAGCGCCTCCCGCATGGGAGCGCCCATCCCGCCGGCCAAGATGACATCAACTCCGCGGTCCTGCAGGAAGCCCGCCAGCGCCGAATGATTATGCTGCATGCCCGGCACCTCGTACACGGATCTCTCCTGGATAGCCCCGTCCTGGGCCGAAGTCACGAGAAACTCCCGCGTGCGCCCGAAGTGCTGGTTGACTGATCCCGACTCATGAGGAACTGCGATTACCATTATTTCTCCTTGGTTTTCTTGGGGCGTGCCGTCCCGCACGTCCTGTTCTTTCGGCCCGAGTGAGTCCCCCGGCCGGGCGCTCTGCCGCCGCTCCTTGAGAACGGCCACCGGTCCGCCTTCGACCGTCAAAGCTTCTCCGCGCCAAATGGCCTCCACCAGGGCCCGCCGGGCCTTGCTCGCCGTCCGGCTTACCGAGGAGCGCGACACCCCCAGCACGGTAGCGGCTTCCTCCTGACTCAGCCCCTCCAGGTCGAGAAGCCTGAGCACCTCGAGCCCGTCGAGAGACATCCGGTTAGAGGGCATGTCGGCGGGGAGATCTGCGGAAGGCATGAAGAACCGCGCGGTAATGGGGGCATTCAAGCAGCGCCATTTGGGCGGGCGCGGCATCAGCGGGAGGTCAGTGAGTGGTCGAGGGTTTTGCACATATGTGCATTATATCAGGCCTGCCGGACCGAGTTCAGGCAAACAACAGCCGCCCGGCACAGACGGCCCGGGCGGCTTCGCGGTTCGGCAAGCCGAGCGTCAAACTGCGGCCAGAATTGGCACGTTAGACGATTTGCTCGCCCGCGTTGGGGCCGGCGGTCATGTCCCACACGGATTGAACCTCGATCCTCACCACATACTTGGGATCGGGAAGGTCTCTCTGCAGATCGGCGATCTGCTGCTTGACCTTCTCGAACAGCTCTCCGGACTGGATCATGTCGGCCACGCCCTTGACCTGGACGGCGATCCGCTTCTCGGGATCAAAGATGCCCACCGCCACCCGACTGTTGTAGAGCAGGTTCTCGCGGGTCTTCTTGGAGAAGAGGTCGGCGAAGAAGATGTGCTCATCATCGAGCAGGGCCCCGCTGCCCTTGATGGCCACGTTGGGCCAGCCATCCTCGCCGATGGTGGACACCCACACGTTTTGTCCACCGGTCAGCGCTTCCTTTACGTTGTCGGGCAGTCGGGCCATCAGGAGTCCTCCTGGTCGAGTATGCGTTCGATCTGATTAATGTCCTCTGGGCGGGAGATGAAAACCACGCGGTTACGCACCTCGTCCCCCGGGGCGTTGCCGCCGTATGCATCGAGTGTCCAATTGCCGTTCACCGTGCTGAAGAGGCGAAGCTGCTCGTCGAGTTCCACCACGCCCTTGGCCCGGACCACTTTGGGTAGCCTCTCGATCCATTCGCGAAACTGGGCCTCGGAGCTGGGAGCCCACTCCGCCGCCATGGAGAGCAGACGGTCGGGCGGCGTCACCTCGGCGGTCTCGTCGCAGAGCAGATCCTCGATGTAGGCCTCGAGCTCCTCCTCGGTCATGCTGAGCCCCACTCCGCCCTCCACTATACGCCCGTCGAGCGCTCCCGCGTGGAACAGGTCCCCGAAGTCCACATCGGCATAGGTCGTCTCGTAGAAGCGGGGCTCGGGGTTGAACTCCTCGATGATCGCCTTGATCTTCTCCACGTCGCCCGGCTCGGCCAGGTCGATCTTGTTGATGATGAACACGTCGGAGGATTCCAGCTGCTTCTCGATCGCCAGAAACGACTCGTAGGTATCCAGGAAGTTGGCCGCGTCGACCAAGCAGAACTTATCCCGCAGATTGAAGGCCCCACCGAAGATAGGCAACTGTAGGTCACGGTCGAGGTCGCGCGGATTGGCGACGCCGGTGGTCTCGATCAGCATGACGTCGGGTTTGACCGAAGTCGCGATCTCATGCAGGCCCTTGATGAAATCGGTCTTGACGCAGGCGCAGAATATGGAGCCCTTGCTGATCTCGAGCATGTCGAGATCCTCCCCCTCGACCAGCGTACCGTCGAGACCCACGTCTCCGAACTCATTCATAAGGATGAGAAAGGTCATGTCCTCGGGCACCCGTTTGATCAGCCGGTTGAGAAATGTGGTCTTCCCCGCGCCCAGGAAGCCCGAGATCAGATAGACGTCGGTGTGCTCAGCCATTCTCGGCCAACCTCTCCCGGATGGCCTGCTCGATCTGCTCGACCTCGAGCAGTTGCCCGGAGGACACCAGCTCACCGGCCACGACGAGCGCCGGGATGACCCTCACTCCGTGCTGCAAGAAAACGTCGATGTCGTCGACCTTCTCCACCACCGGGGGTTCGTCCCACTTGATGCTCTCCGCGGCCTGTTGCGCACGCGCGTAGAGCTCATCGCACTTCTTGCAACCCGATCCCAAAATCTGAATGCGCATACATCCTCCCGGGCAACTGAATCGGCGAGATTGACCAAAAGAGACTCCGTTGCGGAAGTATCTCTCCTGATTCTAACATTGAGAGTCCGGTGGTCGGACCAGCGGTCCAGCAGACATCGTCAGGCCGGTTCGCGGGCAAAGAGCTAGAGTTGCGGTCGAAAGGGGGGAACGAACTGAGTCAACAGGAGAACGGTCGAGCGATAGGCGCATGGGGTCCCCTGGCCCTGGTCGGAGCGGCCACGGTTTGGGGAACGATGTACTCGATCACCAAGTACGCGCTCGATTTCGTCCACCCGCTGGCGCTGGTCTCGGCGCAGAACCTGCTGGCCCTGGCCGTGCTCCTGCCGCTCACGCTCCCCGCCCTGCGCCGCCTACCCCGCCATCTGCTGCTCAAGAGCGGGGCCATGGGACTGGTCGCCACGGGGGCTTCGATCTGCCTGTTCGTCGGGCTGGACGGGACCAGTCCGGGACTCTCTGCCTTCATCATCGCCCAGTTGTCCATCGTCACTCCCCTGCTGGCGGCCCTGCTCGGCCAAGGCTCCATCGACCGCAGGCTGGGCGCATCTATACTGCTGGTGGCCTCGGGTATGGCCATCGTATTCCTGCTGGGGGAACCCACCGCCTACTCGCGCTCCACGCTGGTGCTGCCTCTGGCCACGCTGCTTCTTTCGATCCACATGCTGGCGGTCAATCGGCTGACCCACCAGGTCCAGGCGCTGGCGCTGGTCGCCATACAGACCCTGGTGACGGGCACGCTGACCCTGATTCTCTCCATGACGCTGGAACTGTGGCCGGACGATCCCACCGATCTAAGCGGCTGGGTGCTGCTGGCTGTGGTCTACGGCGGGCTGGTGGCGACTCTCGGCGGTTTCCTGCTGCAAACCTTGGGGCAACGGCGGACTCCGGTGACCCACGCGGGAGTCTTCATCAGTCTGGAAGGGGTGATCGCCCTGACCGTATCTGTGGCCGTGGGCCTGGAGAGCCTGGGCACGCGGCGCCTCTCGGGCTTCGCCCTGGTCCTTACGGGCACCTTGCTGGCCCAGCTCGACGCGGGCAGAGTGCAGAAGGACGTGGAGGCGAGCCGGGCGGAGCTGGGGCCGCCGGTCTAGCTGGGGCCGCCGGTCTAACGCGGCAGGCGGTGACGCACGTCCACCCGGGTCAGCATCGCCCGGGCCTGGAGCACCGCAAGGACCGCCCGCGCCACGTCCTCAGGTTCCAGCTTGTTGCGGGAAGCGAAGTCGGGAAGATCGGTCATGGCGGTGGCGGTCATGCCCGGCAGCACGTCCGAGACCAGCACCCCCTGTTCGCGCACCTCATCACGTAGGCTGGCACTGAAACCCATCACCCCGTGCTTTGCCGCGGAGTAGGCCGCGTGTCCCGGCCAGCCGTGAACCCCGGCCCCGGACACGATCTGCACCAGGTGACCCCTCACGCCGTCCTCGGCCGGCGGCTGCGCCAGCATCCGCCGCACCGCTTCCCGCGAACACAGAAAGACCCCGGTCAGGTTGACGGCGAGGTTGGTCTGCCAATCCTCGAGCCTGGTCTCGGTGACGCCACCCCGGGTAAGCACCCCGGCGGCGTTCACCAGTGCGTCGACTCGGCCGAAGCGGTCCACGGCCGCCGCGAAGAGGCCGGCCACCTGGCCTTCCACGGTGACGTCGGTGGGGACGGTGAGGACGTGCTCGCCGGCGGTCGCCCGCCCGGAGTTCTCGAGGCCGGAGCCGCCCGTGACTGGGTTATCGCAGCTCGCCTCTGCGAGACTCCGGCGCGCGGCGGCCAGGCCGGGTTCGCCCCGCGCCGCCAGCACAACCCGGCCTCCGGCCGCCAGCACCGCGCGGGCGACCTCCAAACCTATGCCCCGGCTGCCGCCGGTGACGACCACGGCGGCCCCTTGCAGATTCAATCCAGTCACCTCCGGGCGCAGCGGGTTCTCGGGCGGCGCGGGCTGCTTAGCCGCAGAATGTCTCGGCGGCGCGAGCCGGCTCCGCCGCCACAGGATGCTCTTGGTGCCTGCTCCCCGCGTCTCCTAGAATGTAGGCATGCCCGACCTTCAGCAACTCCAAAGCGGCCTGCGGCGGGCGGCCTCATTCGACGAGGCCGTCGAGTTCTTCATGCACTGGGTGCGGGAGCTCTCCGGGTCCGAGACCACCACGGTCCGGGTATTCGGCCAAGAGGGCGACGGGCGGCAATGGGAACCTCGGCCCGCCGAACTGCAGTTGCTCCCGATCTGCGGCCATCAGGGAGCCACCGCGGCTTTCCTACGCGACGAAGCGATAGTGGCCCACGGCGAGTGCATGTGCGGGCGGGTGGCCGCAGGGCAGACCGACGCCGATCTCCCCTTCTTTACTTTCGACGGTTCTTTCGCCTGGGGCAAAGCGCAGACCCTGTCTCAGGCCTTCTCGCCTCAGGAACTCGGAGACCTGCGAGGGCGCTGCATCGCCGAAGGCTACGACTCCTTAGCCGTGATTCCCCTCTGGGACGGAGAGCAGCGCGTGGGCATCCTTCATCTCGCCGATCGGCGGCCCGACCGCTTTGACGACAACCTGGCCCTTCTCGAACACGCCGGGCGGTTGGTCGGGGCTGAACTCGCCCGCTTCGGCGACGAAAACCATGCCTTGCGCTCCCTGGAAGCCGCGCTGATGCCCCTCGATCCGCCGCGGGTAAGCGGTCTGGATGTTGGGGTCGACTACGCCATGGCCTCCGCCATGTCTGAGTTCGGCGGTGACTTCTACGATCTGGTGGAGCGGCCAAGCGGGGAGACCATGGTCTTTCTCGGCGACAGCATCGGCAAGGGAATGGACGCTGCGGGCAATGCCGCTCGCTCTCGGCTGGCGCTCAACGCTCTGGCGCGGACAGCGTCGGGCCTAGGGGAATTCCTCGACCGGGGAGACCGTCTGATCGACGAGCTCCTGCCGGAGGGCAAGTTCGTGACGCTGGCCTCCGCGCTCTTCCCGGCAGACGGCGGGCCGGTTCGGGTGGCGCTTGCGGGCCACCCCCGTCCACTAGTCGTCGGCCGCACCGGCCGGATCGAGGAAGTCCCCGCCCCTTACGGACCCCCGCTCGGTGCGCTTCCCGGCCGGCGGCAACAGGTGGAGGTCGAAGTCACGCTTGAACCCCAGGATTCCCTCCTGCTCTTCAGCGACGGCATCATGGAGGCCCGCCGCGACGGCGTCCTCTTCGGCGTCGAGGGAATATCCGCGGCGCTGGCCGACCTCAAGGGCGAGCACGATCATCCGGGGGGCCTGACGATGCTCGCCCGCAGAGTTAGGAAAGCCTCCGACGCCCACCACGACCCCGCCCTCTCCCCGGACGATCGCCTGATTCTGGCCGTGCGGCCCTGGGCCGTATCGCCGCGCCCCTGACGCCCGGTGTTAGAATGCGAAACGCCGCAACCGTCTAGGCAGGTAGGCAACCACCCAGAGGAGGGACCGTGAGCAGGGGATACCGAGTCGCAGTCGTAGGCGCCACTGGAGCCGTGGGCCATGAAATGCGGAGTGTCCTCGCGCAACGCAAGTTCCCGGTGACGGAACTCATCCCCCTCGCGTCGGCCCGCTCTGCCGGCATAGAGTTGGAATTCGGCGAGCAGCGCGTCGAGTGCATGGAATTGACCGAGGAGAGCTTCGCCGGCATCGACCTGGTCCTGTTCTCCGCCGGTGGCGCCCTCTCAAAACAGTTCGCTCCCATTGCCCGGAATGCCGGCTGCGTGGTCATCGACAACTCCTCAGCTTGGCGCATGGAAGCCGACGTGCCCCTGGTGGTTCCCGAGGTCAATCCGGACGCGGTCGTAGGCCACCGAGGCATCATCGCCAACCCCAACTGCTCCACCATCCAGATGGTGGTAGCGCTCAAACCGCTGCACGATGTCGCCAAAATCCGGCGGGTGGTGGTCTCGACTTACCAGGCGGTTTCCGGCACCGGCACAAAGGCCGTCGCCGAACTAATCCGCCAATCCGACGAGATCCTCGAAGGCGTCAAACCGGCGATCGAGGTCTATCCCCACCAGATCGCCTTCAACGCGCTCCCTCATATCGACTCGTTCCTGGAGGACGGTTCGACCAAGGAAGAGTGGAAGATGGTGGTCGAAACCCAGAAGATCATGGGCAATGACTCGATCCAAGTGACCGCCACCTGCGTGCGCGTGCCGGTGATGACCGGCCACTCCGAATCGGTCAATCTGGAGTTTGGCTCGGAACTCTCCCCGGACGATGCGCGCGAACTGCTGCGCAAAGCTCCCGGAGTCTGCGTGATGGACGATCCCGAGCAGAACGAGTACCCGATGCCGATTCACGCTGCGGGCACCGACTGCACCTACGTTGGGCGCATTCGCCGCGATCCGACCGTGAAGCACGGACTCAACCTCTGGGTGGTGGCGGACAACCTGCGCAAAGGGGCGGCGCTCAACGCCGTGCAGATCGCCGAATTGCTGGCCGAGCGCGATCTGGTGCGCGTGCCCTAGGAGGGCGGCCGGGCTTCGGAGGCATCCCAGCGGTAGTCCGCCGATTGCGCTCTCTGCCATGCAGCTCCAGCCCTTCGGCCACGCGGCCGACTAACTCACACGTGGATCATCCAGGACGGCGCGCACTTCGAAGAAATCCTCGAAAGGATGGAAGGGCACGCCCCGGGACCTCAGATAGACCGCCAAGTCGTCGCGGGCGAAGATCACATCCGCCACCTCGGCGGCGCAACGGTCGGAGTAGCCATCGCCGATATAGACCAGGGGCCCGGCGAAGGGAGCGTGGGCCTCGATCGTCTCGGTCTTGCAGTGGCCGCAGGAATCGATGCAATCGGCGCTGGACGGGGGGAAGCTGAGAGCGGTTCCCTCCGGCGAGAACAGAGCGTCTCCGGCGTGGACATGCAGCCGGTGTAGGCCCGCCTCCGCCAATACCGGATCGATCAGCACCCGAAAGCCCGCGCTGACGACGATCAGTTCGTGCCCCTGCTCCTCCACCCAATCGACGAATTCGGAGAAGCCCGGACGCAGCCCGGCCTCAGCCAGCACAAGCTCGACGACTTCTTCTTCGGTCGCGCGGATGTGGCGAAACTCCTCGTACATCACTTCCATCAAAGACATCTCGCCGGACTGAAGCTTCTCCTCCATCGAGTCCCAGATCTGGGGAGCGTAGTGGAGCACCACCAGCCCCAGAGTGTCGTTCAGGGTGATGGTCCCGTCAAAATCACAGACGATGAAATAGGGCTTGGCTGCCACTGGGGTCGGTCGCCGTCCTCGGTTGGCTGGGCGCTGGGCGGAACCCGTGCAGGCGCGACTCTTCGCCGGCGCGGAGTCGGCTTCACTATACCCCAGACCTCGGCCGCGTCCGGCTACGACCAAAGATCGATAGCCCGGGTTCTGAGGAAGACCTAGAGTCTAGCGATTCCGAGTATCGCGCGGTGCCGAAATCACGCCAAGGGCGGAAAGGATGCCAGGGTGTACCATCTCCTAGCCAGGCTGATGCGACCGCGGGTCTACATGCTTTTCGACCTCTTCTCCCAAGAACGACACCCCGAGATCTCCACGGAAACCGTGCTTCCCGCGCGGGCAGGCCGCACGGCGCCGCTGCCACCCGACCTGCACCCCGTTCTGGTC
>Ga0075525_10000358_pt1 | contig 16333 bp, 15 predicted proteins | sample NGEPertwo_FD_74795 | JGI IMG/M metagenome (GOLD analysis project Ga0075525, IMG submission 74795) | Arctic peat soil microbial communities from the Barrow Environmental Observatory site, Barrow, Alaska, USA - NGEE Permafrost154B-two | ecosystem: Environmental > Terrestrial > Soil > Wetlands >...
GCATCTCTCTCCTAACTGGATGTATTAAGTATAACAAAAAAGACCCTATAAAATAGAGTCAGTTAATTTTTGGCCGAGTAGGCCTCTTTTTTAACTGTCTACTTTATAGGGTCCATTTTAAATATCTCGGCAAAGGGAGAGCTTTTTAATCAATTTTAACTGGGTTGCAAGAGTTACCCAGTTAAAATTGATTAAAGGATAATATTAAGGCCTAATAGAAGATGTATAGATTGATCTAACTCTTGAAGAATATGGTCTTATTCCATGTTAACGATTGTTTAAGCCTATTTATGTAGTTAGTTTAGGGAGGTTTAATCATGGATACGAACGCTTCAAGTAAGATGAACCAGCCGCCTGAACCGCCTAAGTTGGTGAGCCTGTTTGAAATTGCTAAGACCTTTCTTCACATAGGGGCTGTGTCTTATAGTTTAGCAGCTCTGGGGGAAGCAAAGAAATCCTTGGTAGACAATAAAAACTGGCTAACTGATGAGGAATATTTGAATGGATTAGCGCTCGCACAGCTCCTGCCCGGGGCACCAACTGTCAATTTAAACACCTACATAGGATATTTCTTAAGGGGTTTTCCGGGCGCCTTAGTAGCAAGTATCTTCTTTGTCATTCCCTGCTTTGTTGCCATGGTCGTGCTTGCCCACCTCTATCTTAACTATAACGATGTTCCCTTAGTATCCTCGTTATTTAAAGGCGTAGGCGCTTTGGTTGTCGGTCTTGTATTAAACACCATAATAAATTTATGGAAAAAAGGCGTAAATACCCCTCAGTTGACGCTCTTGGCAGTTGGCGGGTTTGTCCTGGTGTATTTTTTGAAGGTGAATATTTTCTCTCTTCTATTAGCTGCTGGAGCAGTAAGCTTAGTGTTTGCCTTCTTTACTTTTAAGTTTTCCAGTTGGAAAGCAGTGATGGATAAAAAGTTTTGGGTGACAAAAAAATCCTCTCAAAGATCGGTTTCAGCGATGAAGTTTGAGTTCAGCAAGAAAAAGTATGTGGTAATGCTACTGATGCTTGCTGTGCTGCTGGCCATCAATTTCGCTATTAATTTCAGCAATCCCAACTTTAGAAATTTAGGGAACTCTTTATTCGGGATCGGTGGGCTAACCTTCGGAAGCGGTTACGCTATGTTGCCGTTCATGCAGGACACCATGGTTAATCAATATCACTTTGTGACTGACAAGGAATTCGGGGTAGCTCTGGCCTTGAGCTTACTAACACCCGGTCCGGTTACTGTTCTTTCAGCATTTGTTGGCTATAAAGTAGCAGGCATCTTCGGGGCTGCACTGGCTATGGCGAATATGTATTTGCCGTCGTTTGCCATCGTCAATATTATCTCAGACCTCTACAATAGAGCCGGCAAGGTAGATAAAGTTAAAATGGTGATTAGAGGAATTGTCGCTGCCTTCTTCGGTACGCTTTGGGCAGTTGTATTTAAATTGACAGGTAGCTCGCTAGTCGATTTGCCCACTTGCGCACTTGCTTTAGCTGCATTTGGAGTACAGCGATTTACCAAAGTTGATACCCTGTGGATTATCATCGCCGGCGCATTACTCTCCTTGCTTATTTTCTAACTCCTACTCAAGGGAATCTTAGGCGTTCTCTTTATTCGCTCTTTTTAGAATATTACAACATTATAAGAGATAACGTATTGCTACCTGAAAAGGCGTATAATAAATAGGTATTGTGAAATACAATACAGTTTAACTCAAATGAGGTAGTTTGTTTATGAGTATCTTTGAAATCATTATGTTGATTTGTTTCGGCGCTGCTTGGCCCCTTTCCATTTATAAATCATACACTTCCCGATCAACTGAAGGTAAAAGCGTATCTTTTCTATTCGTCATCCTCATTGGCTATGTTGCCGGGATCTTCTATAAAATATTTGATCAGTATGATTCGGTCGTGTACTTATACTTACTTAATTGCATTATGGTCTTAACAGATCTCCTGATTTACTATCGCAACCGTCGAATTGTTGCTAACTCATCTGACCCTTGCAATGCAACAACGTCTCGCCCTCCAGTATCAGCCAGATAAAGATAAAAAAGAAGCTCTCCTGTAGCCGTAAATTTTCTCGGCAACGGTAGAGCTTTTTTAAAGTACTTTGACTTTAAGTGGTTAAATTGGTATTATAAGTATGTAGTTTCCTGTCAAATATTGTTGGTTATAAGAAGGAGATGAGAAATTTTATCATGAAATCAACTGGAATCGTGAGCAAAATGGATGAACTTGGTCGTATTGTTTTGCCTATTGAGCTGATCCGAACTTTAGGTATAGACGAACAAGACCCGCTGGAATTATTCGTGGATCAAGAAAATATTATTCTTAAGAAGTATGACTCTGCGATTGCCATGAAAGCAACTGCGTCTGGTACCCTAACATCAATCATCGTGTGATTCTCACAACCAGTTTACATAAATGAAAACGCTGCATTGACTGGCAATCAGCAACTAAAAGGGGGGTCCTTCGAGGCCTTCTTTTTAAATGCTCAAAATCAGGAGTGTGAAGGGTCTTCAAGCTTTACAATACTCAATTCCGATAAAATTTTCTGACCATTGCCAGGATCTTAGTTTTTTTAAACCTGTAGTCAGTGCCCAATCATCCAACTGTTGGATGGAAACTCGGTGATCAAGAGGTGGTCCCATTTCCGTTGTAGCTTTGGCCCACTCGATGACCACCAGTGAGCCACCCGTTTGAAGAATTCGATCTAATTCACGGAAAAATTCAATGGGTTGATCCACTTCGTGTAACACAAGCGCTATAAGAATCCCGTCTATGAACTGATCTGGTAAAGGAAAATGGCTTTCTTCGGATTGAAGCACTTTTACATTCTGGACTTGTAATTGAGTAAGACTTTCGTTGAGATGACTAAGCATTTCAGCTCGTATATCCAAAGCGTACACTTGCTTCACTTCATGAGCAAGCGGTATGGTGAAATATCCAGTGCCACAACCAATATCAGCCCATATAGTTTGTGCCCCTGGCGCAATGTCCTTCAAAACTTGAGCAGGTGGCAACGTTAACTGACGTTGTTTACTATTAAGTTTAGCAATATTTTTAGGATCAAATTTATGTCCTGACATAGCGGCCTCCCCCTCCCCCCCTATTCGGGGGTACACCTATATTTTAAATCACTGATCTTCATCTTGCAACCCTATGTTTTTCTAAATGTGTAAAGCCAACCGCTCTGTCATCTTCCCTGGGCATATTTAACACACGTGCTTTTGTCTAGGCACATATTATATACAAATTTCAATTGGTAATGGAGGAGCAATATGAACATCTATGAGCCCATATGTGCGCCAGAACTTCCTAACGTATTCGGCGGCTACCATGGATTTTTCCCCAGTCGTTACGGTAAAATGTTTTATAACATGGCAGGAAAGGGCTATCCCTTATTATTGGTCCATGGCATTAATGCAGGTGCTTCCAATTTTGAATGGGAAAATAATTTTCTGGAACTGTCCAAATATTTCACAGTCTACGCTCCTGACTTGCCTGGCTTCGGCAAATCAGAAAAACTGCCTATTCAGTACACGGCGTCAGTTTATACTTATGTCATCCAAGAATTTATTCGACATGTCATCCAGCAGCCGGTTTTTATTGTCGCCAGCGGACTATCTGCTGCCTATTGTTGCAACGTTGCGTATACCAATCCTCAATCAGTCATTTCACTTGCCTTAGTGACACCTTCAGGAATATGTACAAATTCAGAGGTTCCCTGTGAAACTAGCTTTACTGTATTCAGGCTGTTCACAGGCCCAGTACAGGGTAATGCCCTTTATAATGCCTTCGTCTCCAAGACGTCCATACGTTATTTCCTTACTGAGTTTATCTATGCACATCCCGAAGATGTGACAGATCAAGTGGTTGATTATTTATATCGCTCATCACACCAATGCCCAAATTCATCCTATGCACCCGCGTCCTTCGTTTCTGGGCTAAGCAATCTAAACATCGCGTCATTGTTTGGTGAGCTCAAGCAAAAGATTCTTCTATTGTGGGGCAAAAAAGCAAAAATAGGTAGTCTACCTTACATCAATGATTTTTTGGGTATTAACCCCTCTGCACAGTTTGTTCTGTTCCCGGAAAGTGCAATGAACCCTCAAGCTGAGAGTAGCAGCTCCTTCAATAAGATAATAGTTGACTATTTTTCTACGTGACCCAAATCATTTTTCTGTAATTGAACGACATTTATTTGTTTGATATGACTACTATAGGAATTTCTAGACTTCGTCAATATGTCAATCCATTCTTCATTTGAAAACAAGGTTTTAATCCGCCTACGATCTTCTAATATAATAAAGTATTTATCAGGATAATCCGTCTCTATGACTTCAAAAATTCCTTCTAAAAAATCCTTATGACACTTTTTATTATTTTTTCTTTTGTAATCAGCTATATCATTCATACAAACCCTCACTAGTAGATTCAATATCTGTGCTTAAATGCATTTTTAAGATAATCTGTCTTTAAAATCTTCATAAACAAATTGCTTAACGATTTGAAGGCCTTTTTCCTCATTGAAACGTGCAATAGAGGGAAGATTGACACCATTGAATGTATTGTTCTTGACCATAGTATAGTGAGCCATGTCCTCGAACACTAGCCTGTCACCTGGTTTTAGGGGTTGTTTGAAAGAGTAGTCGCCGATAATGTCTCCAGCAAGACACGTAGGACCTCCGAGCCTATAGGTATAAGGATAGTCCCCAGGCTTTCCTGCATTAATGATATTCGGTCTGTAAGGCATTTCCAGTACATCCGGCATATGGCAGGCTGCTGAAGTATCCAAAATGGCAATTTTCATACCATTGTCCACTATGTCAAGAACCCTGGTCAGTAGAAACCCAGTGTTCAAAGCCACTGCTTCACCCGGTTCCAGGTATATATTCACACCATATTTGTCTTGAAAAAAAGTAATTGCACGGACCAACGTTTCAAGATCATAGTCAGGTCTGGTAATATGATGACCCCCACCAAAATTGACCCATTTCATGGTTTTAATAAATTCCCCGAATTTATCGTCCACTACTTTAATCGTCCGTTCAAGCGTATCCGAATTCTGCTCACACATGGTATGGAAATGAAGCCCTTCTATACCGTCAAGCTCTTCACTACGAAAATTAGGTAAGGTCACACCAAGTCTAGAATACTCAAAACAGGGATCATAGATTGGCGTCTCTATCTCAGAATATTCCGGATTGATACGAATGCCACAGCTTATCTTTTTTGTATTAAAATTAACTACTTTGGGTTTAAATCGTTTCCACTGGTCAAATGAATTAAAGACAACGTGGTCACAATTAGAAAGGATTTCATTAAATTCCTCTTCAACATAAGCGGGTGAGAAAATATGAACTTCTTTTCCCATTTCTTCATAACCCAGGCGCGCTTCAAACAAAGAGCTTGCGGTGACACCCGTGAGATATTTGCTCACGAGTGGAAAGACCGAAAACATTGAAAACGCTTTTAATGCAAGAAGAACTTTACATCCCGTACGTTGTTGCACGGAATGCAAAATTTCAAGGTTCCTTAACAAAAGTCTTTCATCCACGATATAGCAAGGCGAGGGGATTGCACTGTAATCAATGTCCATTAATTTTCACCTCAATCAAGGAGCGTTGGCGAGAAACTTTCCTGCCAAGGTAGTCCGCATTCATTTAACGCTTCCATAAATGGATCCGGATCAAATTCTTCCACATTAAAGACGCCCGGTTTCTTCCAAATTCCTTTGAGCATTAGCATGGCACCAATCATTGCAGGAACCCCTGTCGTGTATGAAATGGCTTGCGACCCAACCTCCGCATAACATTCTTCATGATCGCTGACATTATAAACGTAATAGGTTTTGGGCTTTCCATCCTTAATCCCTTGCATAATGCATCCAATATTTGTTTTCCCTTTCGTTCTCGGGCCAAGGGATGCAGGATCTGGAAGCAAGGCCGTTAAAAATTGCAAAGGAATAATCTCTTGCCCTCCAAAACTAATGGGTTTAATCGAAGTCATGCCCACATTCTCGAGGACCTTCAAATGATTGAGATAATTATCAGAGAAAGTCATCCAAAATCTAATTCGTTTAATTCCTTTAATATTAATGGCAAGAGATTCTAGTTCTTCATGGTACATGAGATAGATGTTCTTGGGACCAATTTCCGGAAGGTCATACACTTTTTTCATCGAAAGAGGGTCAGTTTCAACCCACGAGTCGTTTTCAAAGTACTTTCCTTTCGCTGTAATTTCACGAATATTAATTTCAGGATTAAAATTCGTAGCGAAAGGATATCCATGATCTCCAGCATTGGCATCCACAATATCAATTGAATGGATTTCATCAAAATAGTGTTTCTGGGCATATGCGCAGAAAACGCTGGTAACCCCAGGATCAAAGCCACTTCCTAACAACGCGGTTAGCCCTGCAGCAGCAAATTTTTCTCGATATTCCCACTGCCATTTGTATTCAAATTTCGCAATATCAGGTGGCTCGTAATTTGCAGTATCCATATAATCCACACCGGCTGCTAAGCAGGCATCCATAATAGTCAAATCTTGATAAGGGAGCGCAAGGTTTATAACAATATCAGGTTTGAAGCTGTTGATGAGGTCGATGACCTCGCCTGTATTATCTGCATCAACCTGCGCAGTATGAATTTTAGTGCGACTTCCCGCCAATTTATTTTTGATAGCTTCACATTTTTCTACAGTTCTACTCGCGATACAAATTTCTTCAAACACATCTGGATGCTGACAACATTTATGAATAGCAACACTGGCAACGCCACCAGCGCCAATAATTAAGGCTTTTCCCATATAAGTACCCTCCAAATCACTTTTTACCAATGCAAATTATACATAAACCGCTTTGAATAATCAAGGAAAATATAGAATTTGATTACTCACGAGTAGTAAAATGAGCCATTTTTTCTTCTTTTGGACATGGAAATGTTCCCCTTTAAGTAACAGTTTTTATCATTTAACCTGTCTGTCTTAAGGGGAACATCTTTATTGATACATTAATGATACATTCTCTAAAAATTTAAACTGTTCTCGTATTTATAATGCCCTTATGGTGACTGAATATTCATATTCAGTCACCATAAGGGCATTGCAGTGTAAACAGGCGCTATCGTTTGTTAATCTTTCTATTCATCACTTCCCAGCGCAGAACCCGCTAATAGCAAATAATAGGAGCATTTACATCAATGTTATCAAATATCTTCTTTGCTATATTGTAGGGCATGTTAACGCAGCCATGAGAACCGTTTGTTTCATATATGCTTCCTCCAAACGCGCTTCTCCAGTTTGCATCGTGCAACCCTATCCCTCCATTAAAGGGCATCCAGAAGCTAACGGGGACAGCATAGTCCGCTCCATTCAGTACAGTATTGGTCTGCTTATATTTTAACCCATAAACCCCTTTACGTGTCGCATGGCCGGCACTCACATTGCCTGTAACAACACTTCCCTCAACAATTAGTGAGCCGTTTTTATAAAACCACAAATGCTGCTTTTTCATGTCTAATTCTACATAGGTATCTCCGATATCATTGTTGCCATGAGAAAGAGAAAAGGCTTTCTGACTGTACACCGGTTCTTTTGTTATACTTTTCCCTTCTTTTATGGTTGAAATTAAATCTTTTGTTTCCTTAGCCTCATTGATATTCCAGCCATAATCACCACCGCTGATATTTACGATTGTTCCTGATGATGTTGTGAAGCTTCTCGTACTACCAACTGTATTGTAAGTTTTACAAAGTGCCTCTATATAGTCTTTAACCTTGGTCTCATCAAATTTGACCTCCATATTTTCATCCACTCCGAGCCACTTGTTTATGGTAGAGCCATCCAAAGATTCTTTGCCCTCCCCAAATGTATAGTCGATTTCTGAAGATACATATTTGTTAAGGATATCTCTAGCTTCAATAGTTTTTTCTGACTTTGAAGTGTACTTGGGCTTCATATAGACACCAGCACCGGGCGATTCCAAATCTATTTCAGTTTTTCCCTTAAGTATTGCATCTGTTACTTGGGAATATAAAACATTCTTGTCCACCTTGTTTCCAAGTACTTCATCCACAATCTCATAACTTTTCTCAGAATATTGAAAGCTTGGGTTTTTAGGTTCAATAGCTTTGCTGCTATCAAAACAAGAGAGGTTGTCGATTCGTTCCTTCAGCAGCGTCTCGTCATAAGAGAGCTCTACCATCATTTTGGAGCCCTCTGAATTAAAAAGTGCTATAACCCAGCCAAAAGGATTCTGACTGTCCTTAAAGTTTTTAAATTCCTCTTCTGAACTCAACTTTAAACTAACATCTCCGCCTTTTATTGGTTCAATTCTGCCTTCCCGCTCTTTCAAGTTTAACGTATATTCCTGAAGCTTAGATGCGATTACCAACTTTGCTTCCTCCACCGTTTTTCCTGAGACGTTAACGGAATTGATCTCAGAACCAAAATAGAAATGATTTATAAAATATTTCGTCACTCCAAAATAGATAAGAAGCAAAGTGCAAATAGAAATTGCAATTCCCACAAAGGCTTTCTTGTGTTTTTTTAGCGTATTTTGAAATAATCTTTTTTTCGTTTTTCCCTTTGACTCTTCTATATCTTCCTCTTTTACCTCTTCCGTTCCTTCATCTCTTTGTTCCTCTTCTGTCTCCTCTTTTACTTCCTCAGTTCCTTCATCCCTTTTCTCCTCCTCTGTCTCTTCCTTTACCTCCTTCGTTTCTTCATCTCTTTGCTCTTCTTCTGTCTCCTCTTTTAGTTGCCCATTTAATTTCTCCGTTGTCTCTCCGGCTGTCTTTGCGAGTTCATCTTCCGTAGCACCCACCCCTTAAATTAACTAAATTTTAATTAATCCTGACCTCTTAGAGACTAATAACCCTTATATGTATGAGGGATACATAGCATTCTATGTATTAACACTCCACTAAAACAATTATTTTTGATACTTTTACTGGAGTTATCTAATATAAAAATCAGAGGGATTCCTTCCTTACCCACTGACTCTCCACTGCGGGGCGCATAATGAAAAAGCAACCCAAAATGGATTGCTCAATGCCTATATTTTTCTAACCTCCGGGCTCTTTCTTATATTGATCTACTTAAGCCAAGCATGTTTTCTGACCCACTGGACAGAGGATTACAGCACGTCCGCACATAAACTGATCACAAGCATATTCTACATAGAAACTATCTGAATTTGAAAGGAAGTTAAATGAATGATCATGAAAAATAATTGTCCTCATGAGTGGAATCAAGCCTCCCCTTTTGTTCCTGGTTGGGCCCGCCAAACTCCACCTGCGGAGTGCGCTCCAGAAGTTATACCGCAACCGATTACTCCTAATCCAGTTTTCCCCACTACCGCAACCCTACAGATGTGCACTCCTATAGAAATAGTTCAAACAAGTCCAACGACTGTATTAGTAACAGTATCCATCCCTGCAGAAACAATTTTCACCTTGCCTACGAAAGCCTTGGAGCTTAAAAGGATTAAGAAGAACCTTAAAATAACACAGTGCCGCTTTTTCAATTTTTCTCCCCCAGTACCTGGTAAACCACAAGATTCTCCCAAGTTGTTTCTAGGTGGTTATGTCCGCAAAGACATTCAATATTCCGAAGCAACTCATCAAACTGCATATACAGTAGCAGGTGTTATTAAAGATTTTGTTGTTGATATCCCTTATACGTGTGTTATTGACCTCGGCCGTGACCTCGTGATACCACCTACCCTCTTTAGCCAGCAGCTAGAATACGAATTTTTAAGTTCAAAGCCACTTCCTTCTGGGTTCTCGCCCAAAGACACTTTGATGTCAGGTGATATCTCAGAGTTAAACATGGTAAGTAATGAGTTCTTAAACCAATTACCAACCTGTCGACTTGTATACAGTCAAATTAATGAAATGGATGACGCAATCGACCGTACGCCGTTAATTGGTGGACCCTTTGAAGAAGGAACTTTCAGAACGGTTCAAGAAAAGATGATTATTTTAATTCAACTTCAACTGACCTTTCAAGCAGCAATTGCTCCTATTGACCAAAAATAGAAGTTATTTTCATCCCCACGCAACGCCCCTAGCCTATTGGCTAGAGGCGTTGCTATTATTTTCCACGCTTATTATCATCCACATTGGGCGTTCAATAATTCCTCCAATAGCGGTTGCACACTTCTGGGACAAACAGAATATTTTATAAGAGACAAGCAGTAATTAAAAGGTGGTTTTATTTATGTGTAGTAATAATAAACGCAAACGCAAACGCAAACGATTTAAATCATTGTCATGCCGAACCACTTCAATATTTAAAGATATCCGTTCAATATGTTCAATCATCGGTGCAGTCATACCACCTAAACATTGCAAAGAAAGTGATTGTATTGTTTCTAAAACGTTTGAGCTGGAGGAGTTGGAATTAACGAAAAGAAATTGTGGGTGTGCGAAGGGCACACAGACCCATGTACACGAATTCTTAGGAAGCACCAAACTTGCAGAAGAAGGTGATGATCGCCATAACCATCGTTTTGCTGGGGTTACAAGTCAAGTAATACCACAACCATGTGGTGGTCATAAACATGCGTTATTAACTAATACAGATTTCTTTGAAAATCATCACCATGAAATAGGAGTCCTTACTGGAATAGCAATCGTTGTTGGTCCAAATGATAAACATGTACACTTTGTTGATGGAGACACCACATTGGATAATGGTCATTGTCATCTGTTCCAATTCACGACCTTAATTCAGAGCCCGTTGACTTAGGGTCGCGCTAGCGCCTTGCGTGCTATAAGTAAGATTTATATAACAAATTCCCAGCACTTAACTGTGGTCTATTTTTCAGATCACAGTTAAATTATGTCCATTTTCGTTAGCTATTTGACCGTACTCGGTTAAGAGCATAAAGCCACTACTAGTTGCGCCTTTACACTAATGGTCTATATGTAACATAGATTAATATATATGACTGTTTTCCTGTAGGCATTATAAAACCACGGTAAGTATTTCGTAGGATGCGATAGGCACGAGTGGAAGGAAGATCGTAATGTGGCATGAACGACCGTTACTTTTGATGATTTTAGATGGCTGGGGTCATCGCGATGCAATTGACGGAAATGCCATTGCGCAGGCAAATTTACCGAACTTTCGGCGTTTGGAAGAAACATACCCCCACACCTTCCTCCAGGCATCAGGTGAAGCAGTGGGTTTACCAGCAGGGCAAATGGGGAATTCTGAAGTTGGACATTTGAACATAGGTACCGGTCGGGTAGTCTATCAACAATCAACCATCATCTCTAAAGCTATTAAGGATGGGACATTCTGCAAGAATCCCGTCCTTCTCGAAGCTATGAATAATGCTAACTTGAATAACAACGCCTTCCACCTAGTGGGCCTCCTCTCTGACGGTGGCGTTCATTCCCATATAACGCATTTGTTTGCGCTTATGGAAATGGCTATGAAACAAGGACTAGAAGAAGTGTATATTCACGTCATTCTGGATGGTCGCGACGTCTTGCCGCAGAGTGCTAGACTATATATTAATCAACTCGAACAACAAATTAGAAATTTGGGGATTGGTGAGATTGCCTCTGTGAGTGGTCGTTACTATGTGATGGACAGAGATCTTCGCTGGGATCGCATAGAAAAGAGTTACAATGCCTTGGCATTGGGCGAAGGTAGATGTGCCACCAGTGCCCTAGCCGCCCTGGAGAGTGCCTATGATGTGGGTGTATCCGACGAATTTGTGCTTCCTACCGTGATTGTTAATGTGGCTGGAGAAGGAGTCGGTATCATTCAGGAGGGGGACACTGTACTTTTCTTTAACTTTCGTTCAGATAGAGCACGACAAATCACCCATGCCTTTGTTGACGAAACGGTCACTGCATTTTTTCGCCCAATCCACCCACACGTTCACTTTGTATGTATGACTCAGTATGAGGACACGATCAACGCACCCGTTGCGTTCGCTGGTCAAAACTTGGAAAATACGCTAGGAAATGTTCTTTCACAAAACGGGTTAAAACAGTTGAGGATTGCAGAAACCGAGAAATATGCGCACGTAACCTACTTTTTCAATGGAGGAATAGAAGAACCTGATCTTGGCGAGAAAAGAATCCTTATTCCTTCACCGAAGGTTGCGACCTATAACCTTCAGCCTGAAATGAGCGCCCCGAAATTAACTCAAATACTCATAGAACAACTGAGAAGAAACATATACGATGTGATCATTATTAATTTCGCCAACCCAGATATGGTGGGACATTCTGGGTTGCTCGAGGCGACCATTAAAGCGGTGGAGACAGTTGACGGATGCTTAGGTGAGATAGTTGCGGAACTTCAAAAGATACAGGGGATACTCCTCGTGACTGCTGACCATGGAAATGCCGAAGCCGAAGTGGATTTGGAAACGGAGCTTCCCCTTACCGCCCACTCCACAAATGTAGTTCCTTTCATTCTAGTAGATGACCAGTTTATCGGTCAGAGGCTACGGGAGGGTGGTGCTTTGTGCGATGTCGCGCCCACCCTTCTCGAATTGCTTAATATTCCAAAACCCGAAGAGATGACCGGAAACTCGTTACTATGAGAGCCCTTCGGTTTGCGGTATCCCCGGCTTCAGTCAATGACTATCAAAAATGGAATATTTGATGAATCCAAGTGACCCAATACGGCAAAATCAATAAGATGAATAATACAGTGGGAGGGATGACAAGGATTGTGACATTTACATAATCTCTCCAGAGGATCTTTACCTTATGCTGCTTCAGGATATGCATCCATATCAAAGAAGCAAGTGTCCCTGACGGTAACAACAACGAGCCCATATCACTTCCTATTACACCGGCTAAATATGATATTTTCAGTGTTAACGGATCCAAATGCATATTTGTTAAAGTTAGAGTTCCAATCAATAAAGCGGGATGATTGTTAAAAAAAATCGACATGAAAGATATGAGAGCCCCCATCATTAAGCTGGCATTCATTAAACTGCCCGTAACCAACGGTTGAAATAGCCTGACCAGCGTATCTGTTAACCCTATATTATTTAATCCGTAGATAATGACATACATACTGAACGCAAAAACAAAAATATGCCAAGGAATTTTTTTAAGCAGATCGGCAGGAGAGATCTTAGCATATTTCCAACGCCAGCCCAGTAAAATAACAGAGCCTAAAACAGCTACCAAGGCAATAGGAACACCTAAATACGATGCCACAAAGAGGCTGAGTCGTATGAAGAAAACAAAGAGAAGAATATTTCGCATAAATTTGGTGCGGTTTTTTTCAAAAGAAAGTATTTCAGGGGAGTCTTTAGGAGTGAGGTTAGGAGGGTATTGGAGTTTCGGTACATGAACTAAAGAGGTTCCAAATCTAAATTGTTTTGGAGGTAGTATACGTGGCAACACCCTGTAGAACCGTAAAAACAATAGCGCCACTAGCAACAATAAGCCCAGTGTAGCAGGAACAAACATCATAAGCGTATGCATATAAAGTGTCATCCCAACAATCTTCAAAGCAATCAAATTAACGATATTGCTAACACCAATGGGCGCGCTCGAGGCAGTAGCTATTAATGCGCCTGAGAGAAGATAAGGGATTTTCTGGCGATCTTTTAGTCCAAAATGTTCGAGTAAGATGAGGAGAATGGGTGTGGTAATTAATATGCTTCCGTCGTTGTTGAATAATAGAGTCATTATAAAACAAAGTAAATTTACATACCAAAAAAGTCTGATGCCAGAGCCCTTTGCTCTTGCGGCTAACCCCTCCGCAGCCCAGTAGAAAAAACCGAAGCTTTCCAGAACATTCGCCATGACAATGGTTGCCATGATGGTGATCGCTGCTCCACTAATAGTGGAACTGATTGTTCCTAAATCCGCGATGGAGACGCTTCCGCTTATAAATACTAAAATGGCCCCTCCGGTGGCAGGTATTGCTTCATTTAGACCGTTTGGACGCCAGAGAATAAGAATTAATGTTAGCATAAAAGCAATGACAGTTAGAGATACCATGGCTGTTCCGGTCATTATTTCACCTCTTTCATTGATCACAATTTTCCTCGTGGTCTAACTACTTGCTGTACGGTTCTGTATACTACGAAACTTGTACAGGACATGTTACATTAATTCCCTATAATAAGTAATATATGGTTATATAACGCGTAAAAAAGAGAGGACGCCTCAAACTATCTGAGACATCCCCTAATAAGGCCTACGCCAACCTACAACAGAGAGTTAACCAATTCGCTCGTATAGTGATCCCTTGGAGCACCAATCACCTGCTCTGTCTTCCCAATTTCCACAACTTTTCCGTTGTGCATGACCGCAATACGGTCAGACAAATACTTCACAACCTTTAAGTCATGTGAAATAAACAGATAGGTCAACTGCAGCTCCTTCTTCAAATCCTGTAATAAATTTAATATTTGCCCCTGTATCGACACATCCAAGGCAGACACTGGTTCATCACAGACAACAAATCTGGGCCGTGAGGCGACCGCTCTGGCAATTCCCACTCGTTGCTTTTGCCCCCCGCTCAGTTGAAAGGGAAATTTATGCTTTTCACCTTCTCCGAGACCCACCATTGCCAAAAGTCTCTTAACCTCTCTCTCAAATTCATGAGGAGCAACAATATGATGTAACTTTAACGGCTCAACGAGGAGCTCCAAAATAGTCATTTTAGGATCGAGAGTTTCTTGCGAATGCTGAAAGATCACCTGAATATCCTTGCGCAGACCACGCAAGGCGCTTTGCGGAAACCGTGTAATATCAAGTCCATCAAAGATTATCCTGCCTTTATCGCTCTCTAGCAAACGCAAAATCAAATGTCCGAGTGTGGTTTTACCACTGCCACTTTCTCCGATCAAACCGAGAGTTTCGCCTGTACAGATACAAAAACTAACATCATCGACTGCTTTAATGATGGTTTTAGGAACAAGTAAACTGTGCTTAATCACAAAGTGCTTGGCAAGTCCGTCAACTTGCACCAGTATTTTGTCCTTCATGCATCTACACTCCCCACATTGTGACATCTCACTTGACGGTCGCCGCCGCAATCAAGTAATTGAGGCACTACGGTTTCACAGTGTCTAGTTTTGTGAATACAACGAGTATAAAAAGTGCACCCCCCAGTGTACTCACTTGGGCTAAGGGCCCTTCCCTCTAGCGTGTACAGCCTATCGTCACGATGGTTCAGCGAGTCTACACACTTTAGCAATTCCAGAGTATAGGGATGCAGTGGATTGTCTAAAACTTCCTTTACTGTTCCTGTCTCCATAACCAGCCCGCCGTACATCACAACCACACGATCACAAATATACTTCACAACCGCAAAATCATGCGTTATCATGATGATCGCTGTACCGTGTTTTTTGCTAATGTCCTTTAGTAACGCGAGTACCTTCTTCTGCAAGGAAGCATCGATGGCGCTAATGGGCTCATCCGCTATTAAAAGATCTGGGTTGCAGGCGATGGCTGAGGCGATCAAGACCCGTTGGCATTGGCCCCCACTCAGTTGGGACGGAAACATATTATAAATAGTTTCTCTATTATTAATGCCAACGTCTTGCATGATTTGTAACACCCGTTGTTTGCTACAAGGCAGATGGTGGACCTTTAAAGCTTCCTCAATTTGTTGACCGGCTTTGCGATAGGGGTTTAACGAGCCTACAGGGTCTTGAAAGATGTACGCTATTTCCTTACCTCTTATTCCTCGCAACTCCTTCTCTGACATTGCCACAATGTTTTTCCCTTTAAAGAGGATTTCCCCGGAATCGATTGTTCCAGCTTCGTCCTTCGTCAGTCCTATAATAGAGGAGGCCGTGACGGTTTTTCCACTTCCCGATTCCCCTAAAATCCCCACAACTTCCCCTTGGATAACTTCAAGGTCAACACCCCTAACCACTTGAAGCTGTGATTTTCCGTAGGGAAATGAGATGGCTAAATTGTTCATCTTTAAAAGAGATGTTTTACTCATGTTACAACTCCAATTATTAATAACTGTTTTTACGAATTGTATCCCATACCACATTCCCTAGGTCGTTGAGCGAAATTTTACCGGGTTGTTGTTCTTGACCCAACCCGACCATCACTGTGGCGATGCTCCCCTTATAAAACATGGTTTCTTCTGGATTTGCACCATAATACAAAATATCTTCTGCGCGACGAATATTGGCATAGGTTTTTATGCTTAGATTTTCATCGCTAAGATTTTTCTCCAATTGATGACCGAAACCAAAAGCAAACGAACGCGTCACCGGGACTTGCTCAGCGTTAAAGTAGACAAATTCACCTTGTGACGTAGAAATCTGCGTCAAATCTAAGTAAAGTTGAATATCTTGGGG
>Ga0075525_10000361_pt1 | contig 16167 bp, 15 predicted proteins | sample NGEPertwo_FD_74795 | JGI IMG/M metagenome (GOLD analysis project Ga0075525, IMG submission 74795) | Arctic peat soil microbial communities from the Barrow Environmental Observatory site, Barrow, Alaska, USA - NGEE Permafrost154B-two | ecosystem: Environmental > Terrestrial > Soil > Wetlands >...
TGATGTCAGCAGGATCGTACACGACTTGAACCTTTCTTCCTATGAATAGTAACCCCGCCTCGTATTTCTTTCCCATAAAGCTGATGCAGCCGGACTTGTCCACTTTCCGTTCTTCGCTATGGAGGAACGCATTCTTCAAAGTCTCCGCGTCTACGAATCGTAGTGCTGACGAATCGCTTCGATACGCGGTTTCGGGGCTGATCGTCTCACCCAATGCTGAGTGGGGCTTGTTTTGATGGCACTCACTAAGCCATGCTTGAAACCAAGTGTTGAGTCGATCTAACGTTTTTGGGGTCTCCAGCTTTACTTCATTGAGGAAGGTTTGAACATCACGGTTCATCCGTTCTACCTTGCCCTTATAATGAAAAGCTTTTCATTATAAAGGTTATGGAAAGCTACTCGTAATGGAAATTTGACACCCAAGGTGCTCATTATTCCAGTAATATAGGCGTGATTAACTTTACATTATCATCCAATTAACTATTGGACATTTTATGTCTATAAAACGATTGGAGGTTATTTAATGCATAATCAGCCTTTACAGATTGATGAATTGATTTCTAAGGTAACAGAGAAACTCAAGGAAGCTCAATATTCAGACCACCGGCTCAGGCAGTTCATTTCAACATGGAACCAGTTACAGAATTACATGAAACAACAAGACAAAGCAATTCTGGATGCAAAAATGGGATTAGATTTTTTGGAGAAAACATATGACATTACAGTTTTTAGCAAACTATTCATCTGCCGTCATCCACTGCACCCTATGCGCACTGAGAACTTTCTTTCGTTACCTTTATCAACAAAAGATTGTATTGAAAGATTTTGCATATATAGTTCCGCGGGACGGGTATAGGAGCTGTTCAAAAGTCCCTTCTGCCTACCCGAAGGAAGATGTTGAAAAGTTACTGGCATCAATCGACAGAGGAAATCCAAAAGGTAAGCGAGATTATGCCATAATTCTTTTGGCGTCTAGATTGGGACTGCGCGCACAGGATATCTGCGATTTAAGTTTCCAGAATTTGAAATGGGAAACCAACACGATCGAATTTGTACAGGGAAAAACAGAAGAACTGATTGTACTGCCTTTACTTGAAGAAGTAGGTATTGGAATCATAGATTATTTAAAATACGCAAGACCAGATGTTCAGACAAACACCCTATTTCTGCGTCTGATACCGCCCATCGAGCACCTGGAAGCACCAACTCTTCATAGTATTGTCACCCATCATATGCGTAGGGCCGGAATACAGATTCAAGATGGGAAAAAGCATGGCCCCCACGCATTGCGCCACAGCCTCGCAAGTGCCCTTCTTGAGGGAAACACACCTTTGCCAGTCATCTCCGAAGTATTAGGACATACAAATACGAATTCTACTTTTGTCTATCTAAAAATAGATATTAACCAATTAAGAACCTGTTCTTTGCCTGCACCTCCCTTTGATTGGAATACAGGTGAATAATATGCTCTGCGAGAGCCATCGAAACGCTCAAGTTGAGAGTGGCTCAGTACTGAGCGTATTGGTGGTGCTACCGCACCGAAATATTCATACAGGCGAGGAGGTGTTCTAATGAATAAAAATTTTGAAGGAGAATTCAAAGACTTGCTCCGTAAATTTATAGAACACAAAAGAGCCCTAGGATACAAATATACTACTATTAGTGAAAATTTAAGACGATTTTCTATCTTTACCTTGAATTACAAGATTGAAAACAAGGTGCTTACTAAAGAAGTGGTACTGGGTTGGACTGCGAAGAGGAAATCGGAAGCCATTAAAACATGGGCACACAGAGCCAGCGATTTAAGGCAGTTTGCACTCTATCTGCAAGATTTGGGATACGAGGCACATATCCCTAGTAAAAATCAGAGAGTTCGAAGAATTGAATACATTCCCTATATATTTACCCATAAAGAAATTCACGGTTTCTTTTATGCCTGTGATAGCATACGTTCGCCCTTGCCAAACAACAGTCTCCGCAATTATTCCCGGATAAAATTTCGCCACATGGCATTCAATACAGAGTGATTCATTAATGTTCGGATATAGAAAACCTTCTTCATCCGGTTTCATACTTATAGCCTGATTTGGGCATATGGTTTTACAGGCTGTACCTCCACAACAATCTTGTTTTTTATAAATAGTGTTATCATTTCCTCACCATCCCCAGTATTCTATTGGCTGTACTTTTCATGTCGTTACGATCGAAAATAAGCCCGCTTAAGACTACAATTAAAAGAGCATATATCCCCACACCGGCTGCATTTATAAACCATGAGACATAACTGACCGGATTAAGTTTAGTAAAGTATAACGGAATCCATATAATCGCTATACACATAAATACCCTAATAATCCTATATGCTGTTTCACTAACCGGAAGCTTTGTCACATTTCTAGGAATAAAGAAAAGTAAATCTATATCTCTATATATATTTGAAAGAATTAAGCCTACTAACACTCCTACGATGCCGAAAAATGGGGCCAATATAATGCCACCAATCACAGCAATCGCACCTTGTATTGTAGTCTGCACCTTAGTCTCCTTGTACATCCCCGCAGAAATAACAAGCATACCTTGTGGGGTCTTGATATTATTTAACAGACCATTTAAAACAAACAAGAAACCTACCAGTGGTAAATCATATTTTATATCCGTGATACCTGTAGTGTATATGCGGATGAATGACATAATTGTTACAAATGCAATAGAATAGACTACTGTAATCAGACTATAATAAAAAAGCTCAAATTGCCTATAGGCTTTCTGTAAAGTTTTTGTCTCTCGCCTAGAAATGACGTCACCAAAGGATGCCGATAATCCGCTTACAAAAATGCTTAGTATTCCATTTAATCCAGCTATAACCATATTAAAGATCGCATAAACGCTTACCACCTTTAAGTCTCTTGAGATAATTGTTAAAATAACAATCGGAGATCCAAATTGTATCGCACCTAAAACTTGCAAATACAAAACATCCCATCTCTTATTTAAAGCAGTAAAGTTTGGTTCTTCCTTGTAGTTGATATACTTATATTTCACTTTTACATAAATTATCAAAATAAGCGACCGCGAAAATATTGATAGCAACGCTACAAACCGTAGAACCACTATATCAGCTCTCAGATTTGCTAATACAACAATAATAAGAGTATTAACAACGACCTGGACTATTGAAGCCAAAGACACAATATAAGTCCTTTGATCTGCAGATAGTAATGCCCGATATTTTGAAAGGGTAAAGAATTCTAAAGCCCCATTTATTCCAAGAATAAAAACCAGTAATCCAATATTAAACGGTGTTATAGCATCCGTCTTCACTAACATTGGATATATAACAGCCAAACCAATTGTCAATGATATAAATATATACCCTGCTTGTGTATAGAACTTCTTTGCGGCTGATACTACTCCATTTATAGCTTTATGGTCATTATTCGCTAAAGGTTTGTATAACGCATATATAGCTGCTCCTGAAAGTCCAGCTTCCACCAAGCTAAAGTAAACAATAAATTGATTTATTGAGGAGACTAATCCGTTAATCTCTGAGCCATAGACCTTGAGCATTACCAGAGGGGTAATGAAACCAGCGAGCATTAATACAATTTGGTAAAATGCAGTTGTTATTGAGTTGTAGGCGAATTTTTTAGTTCGGCTCATCACTTATACCCAAAAATCGTGTTTTTATGAAAATCGACGATTAACCTTTCTTCATTCGGCTTCTTTGGACTATTATCTAATCTCACAACGCTACGTCATGTTATGTTTTCAACTTCATAGCCTCAATTAAAAACCCTACAGATCTCGCCCGCTCTTGTTCTATGACGGTATTGGCATACTTAAAGTTAATCTCTTCAAAATTTTCTCTTTGTAAAGTGCATCCGCAATCATATTTCTGCTCTTCAAGTTTACACATTTTTAATAAGCTTTCCATCCTGCTATTCAACAAGCTTTCCTTAAAGATAATTGTAAACTTTTTATTGAATAGGATTGACAGAGCCATGCCATGAAAAGAATTTGTACATACATAGTCCGCATTCATTAATAAATTCATGAAGGACTTGGGTCCTACATCGCTTTTATCAATATACGGCACCAAATTTGGTTGCAACAAGGAACCGATACCCACGAATATAAGTTCTAAATTCTCATTTTTTGCAAATTCATATATTTTCTTCAGCTCGATATCTGAATCTCCTATAATGTATGCAAATACATACCTTTGTTTAAACATAGACTTATTGCTCGGACTCATTTCCATCCATTGCTCGGGCACAAGTAATAAAGTTGGATCAAGAACATGTGTAGCCTCTAGGTGAAATTGTTCTTTGATTATCTTTATCCCCTGTTCTTCTCTTGCAGACAGCGCAGTATAATCAGATAATAAAGGCTTCACTTTCTGACATTCTGCCTTCGATATTTTTTCGGCCCCAAAACTCGGAGCATATGCAATTTTTAGCGAATTTCCTTTTACAAAGGATAGGAAATACGCATTCTCATTTCCGTTAAATTTAGAATTCCATATCTGATCACTACCACAAATATATACATTATAGTCTAATTTATCTTCTTCTAATTCTACAGTTGTTGAATAGCTTTTTGTAGAAAGATGTAGGAAGTTAGCAGTAAAATCATCAAATGCTGCGTATCTATTTTTACGAATATTTTGTGCATGTAATAATTCTTTTCTTTTAATCATCTTATAAATCATGGCTCTTTTCCCGCTTGAAATACTACTTTCCTTATACCCATCAACAAGTGCACTTGGTCTAAAATTAATGAATTCAGTCTTGTATCCTAACAATTTCAATTTAGTCTGCAATGCATAAGCCTGCAAAATAGCGCCATAATTATAGGCGCAATGATAAGTTATTATGCCTACTTTAACCATTTACTCCTTGCCTCCTTTATTACATGTGGTATATCGTATGGCTCCATAAATTCCTATCGACAAGAAATACATTAATAAGAATTCATAATCGTATAACGGGTTACCGGTCATACCATATAGTAAGAAATATATTTGATAAAAAACGGAAATTTTAATATAAGAAAGGAAATATCCATCCTGATAATTATATTTAATATTCTTCAGTAATTTAATCGACCCTATTAAGCAAGAAAGCATAGGAAGAATAAAACTGACGAAACCAATAACGCCTGTTTCGCACAGCAATTGTATATAAATATTATGTGGTGAAATAACTCGACTAAAATAACTCGGGGAATTTATTACATACTCCCACCAGCCAATTCCCGTCAAGGGATTTTTCGCAAACAATTCTATTGCATATTCAATCAAAACACTTCTACCATTTGTCACGTCTACATCATTCATTCCAGATAACAATATGTAGAAAGTTTCCACTGTACGTGAAAAAGCATTATTTCCTGTAAATAGACTACCGAAGACAAGAATTAAAACTATCGTAAAAATAACTGCTAATAAAACTTTCCAAAATCGTTTTATTTTCTGCGTACCGCTTGATTCTAAGAAATATACTAATATAAATGATATTAGGGTGAAAATAATCATAGCTCTTTTCCCCGTTAATATCAATGAAATAACTAAAAGCATTATTAAAATTTTATTAGCAGATTTAGGAAATTTAAATAATGATGAATTTCTATTGTAAACTAATAATGCAATTCCATTTACCATAAAACCAGCAGCTGTAGCAACATAAGGAATAACACCGGAATATAAACCTTGCGACGAATACTCATACATTAACTGTTGCATATCTATAGAATAATAAGAATAAATATTGTTTTGAAAAAAATTATGGTTTATACTAGAATAAATTATTGTTACAGCATAGAATATCGATAAATACAGTATCGTTTTAAGGGCGACTTTTATTCCATTAATATTAAACTTCATAAAAACCATAATAAAGAAACTCATCATGAAATAAAATAGGTATATTCCTGCTTTTTGATGCCCATTCAAGTAATTCAAAACTAGTATGATAATTGGAAGAATAAATAGAATCTCATAAGAATACATTTTGTTTAATCTTTTAAAGCTCCCCAGCAGAACTAATAAAATGGCTATTCCGATTAAAACAAAATAGAAAAAACTATTTGATAAGGCAGTTACAGTATTAACCAAGCTATAAAAATAAATATAAGCTGCAAAAATTCCTATACCAACATTAGCAATTTTACTATTTTTAAAATTTCTGAAATTATAATTCATACAACGTATAATGCCCCTTTACTTGTTACACTTAAGAGAAACAAGTAAATCCTTTATCTTAAGCGCTCCATTTCCCTCTGTAAAACTTACACCGTAAGTAAAACCATCTTCGCATAAATTAATCCATTCTAATTTATTCTTACATAGAAATTCAATTTTTTCAGCTAATTCTTGATCATCGTTCCATGTATAAAGAAGCCCATACTGTCCATCTTTATATAGTTCAGGTGTAGCCCCACAATTAGCCCCTATCATTGCCATTTTACTCAACATTCCTTCAATACTTACGCGACCAAAGGCTTCGAATTTTGTTGCAACTACACCAATATCCATCTTTTTACGTAACTCATTGATATTTTCTACATCGCCTAGTAAATGAACATTATTTTGGATTTGCTCTTGATTAACATACTCTTTAATTTCTTTAATATATTCAATATTTCCATGCCCCGCAATATACAAATGGACTTGATTTAAACCTTTATTAATTACTCTATTAATTGCTTTAACAACGGTTAACTGACCTTTTGGAACATCTACAAATCCAGCAATAAGTATGTTAATACATTCGTTATCCTTAACTGTTTTTATAGGATTGATAAACAGCGGAGATATATCATCATAGACCACTTCTATCAATTGTTTCTGGATATTCTCTCCATATACCTGCTTTAGTGCATTAGAGTTAAAAATTACTTTATCGGTGTATCTATTAACATTCTTGTAGAAACGTTTCATACCTCCCCACATATCTGCAAACTGATTGTGTTCAATTGATTCTCTAAAATGCCAGACTAAGGGTTTGTGAATCTTGTTTTTAATCCATATGCCAATAAAATTCACACTAGTGTTAGCATATATAATATCGACATTATACTTTTGCAATTGAGGAATTATCTTATTATCAACGTTAAACTTATTGATTATCATTTTGATTGTGTATTTAGCCATTTCACAGAAATATGGGATCCCCTTAATTCCTATGGATTTCTTGTTATTAAAATATGTTGTTACTATTACAGGTATAGATAATGTTCTTACATAATCTACAGCACTTCCCTCAGATGGGAATACTGCTACTAAACTTAAATTCTGATCGTCTTTCCAATAATTCAGCAAATCTACCATGGACCTTGTTCCGCCGCTATAAAATCTATCCGAATCATGAAATAGAATAGCAATGACAATTTCTGAATTTCTCAATTTTTTAACTCCCACCTTAAATATGTAAGAAAGAAACATCTTGGAGTTGTATACTACGTAGTCCTAACGACTAATCCAAATTATTTAAATGACGAGCATTCTTTATTGCTTCGAGATAACCATAACGATGCTGTTCATCTGGTTCCAAATATGCACCTTCAGCCCATTCATTCCATGCATTTATAAATAAGTAATTTGAATGATAAATATCCTTAGTCCTTTGAATCTGCTTAGCCAAGTATTTTTCAAATTTTTTAGGCGTACTTCCCTTATATACAGATGCTTCTTTTCCCCTTCTCGAAGTGTTGTCCCAACTTGGGAAGGCCCCTGGGATAATTCCTTCATATTTAGGTTTACGGTTAAGAATTGATTTCCATGTACGATCGAATGACAGTATATTTCCTCTTTTAATTTTAAGAGACCTTAATACTTTCCCTTGAAGAAAATCTTTAAATTGAATAGGATTTTTAAGTAATAGTTCTAATTTAGCTGATAAAGAACCTGTTTCTATAACCTTTGTATATATCGGTTCAAATTCAATCGAATACTTAAAACCATCCAATAGTTTTCTAGACATACTAGGATATTGCATAATATATGTTATACCAGGAATCCCCTCCTTCTCAGCCATATCATTCCAGCATTTCATCATCTCGCTTAAGCAAGGTATAATTTCAGGTTTATATATAATAAAAATCGGACTATTAGTTTCTTCATCACGAATATATCTGTCGTCCTTAAAAAACGGAAGTAAATACATAAAATGTTTTTTCCACTCATCAACGCCGCCATACTCCTGTGGCATTAACACTTCATTTGATAGTCCATCCCAATTCCTACACCACGGTTCATTGGCCCAGCTTAAGCAAAATGCTTGATTTAATTCTTTACTTTGTAAAAACTGTTCGACGGGCTTTTCTAATAATTTTTTCCCATCCTTAAACCAATAATGATAAAAGCAAAAACCATCTATACCATAATCATGTGCAAGTTTAACCTGCCATTTTTTAATGTCATTATCCAACAAATTATAATAATTATTATCTAAAGGCACATTCGGTTGAACATGTCCCTTAAATGTTGATTGAGCCTTTTTGGTATTTACCCATTCCGTAAATCCTTTACCCCACCAAACATCATTTTCAGGAATCGCATAGAACTGTGGTAAATAAAAAGCGATTATTTTCATTTCTAGTTTCCTTTCAATATCTTAAGAAATTAAAAAAACGTTATATAATGCGTTTAAAGTTTATATCTCACTCATTATCTTGTATTTTTCTAACATACGTTATTATTACTCATATGGTTTAAACCTACAACCTCATATTAAATGCTATTTTAAACTCAGTTTATAACTTTCTTCATCTGTCCAACCCATGAATCCTCGGGTCTCAGTCTCTTACGAATTTGGTTTTGTAGATCAGGAATATTCCTTGTAGATTCATATAGATCAATTATTACCTGCATATTTATTGGTTCTTCATTTAACTCAACTCTTTTAGCATAAGGATAACCGTCATCAAGAATTTCTTCTCTCCACCCATAAATAAATGGTATGCCTTTTGCTAAATATTCTTTCGTTTTTATGGCGGAACCAAAATATGAGCCGATCCTATGATTTGCAAGACATCCAATTCCTATTTCCGACCCGTCAAACATTGTATCTAGTTCTTCTCCCATCATTGGTGCATGACATAAACAAGAGTCTTCCAACTTTAGCTGATGTATCAATTTGACCGTAGAGTTTAATTGTGTTCCGACCAAATTTATAATAAAATCCCATTCACCATCATTTTTTTTATATTGATATAGTCCGTTTATAAGTCTATCAAATCCATGAACTCTTCCCTCAAATGCAACTGCTATTAAATGAATCTCCTTCTGGTGATGACGTATAATATTAGGTTGATGCAGTTTTACTGTATTTATATCAATCGCATTTGCAAATTGTATGGTTTTTATACCCCATAAATATTCATCATTGCACATCGCTGCTACAACATCAATATATCTCTTCCCATATCTATTCCATATTGAATCGTTTATATAAACTGGGGTCATTATTGATAAACTCTTTTCAAATTTAGGCGAAGAATGAGCTTCGACTATAACTTTTGCATTTTTCTCTTTTGCACTTTTTAATAGCTTAATATAATGTCTGTCAAAGAAATGATATCTGGCATAAAATATGTCAATTCTTTCTTTGCTTCCTTTTAGATATTCAAGACAAAGATTCATTAGCATATTTCTTCTAATAACATGACATATTTTTTCATTAGATGTTGGATAATGTTTCTCACACAGAACCTCGCCATTTGTTTTGAATATAGCTACTCCGTTTTTTTTATATCCAGAGTATGTAACATTATAACCAAGTTCTGAAAAAGCATTTATTTGAGAAAATACCTTCCTTGTGATTCCTAAAGTATAATCGAAGGTGCATACATTGGCGTAAAAAAATATATTTTTCATGTTAAATCCCTCCCGTCAAAATACAAAGTTTCCCAAACCATTTAGTTCCAATTCTATTTATACATTTATTCGCTAAAATTTCTTCTAATTAAATACATATTTACCGTATGCAATCAGAGATTTTATCTTATGACGGGCTATAAATTTCCGGTGAGCAACTTTGGTACGTGTGAGCCCTTTCATTGACACATTTACTAAATGATGTAAAACCAATGAATTATCAAATATTATCTTATAATTCTTTCTGCTGGCATATTCGAAAAGAATATCTTCTTCACAAAACAAAAATGTAATGGGAACAAAAGCTATATCTTCTGCTGCAATATATTTGGGTAGAAATATTACTCCTGCTCCATGTGGAACAAAATTCTTAGTTATTTGGGGAGTCTTAACCATTTGAATGTAATCTTTATTTCTTTTATAGTTAGATAAAAATTTTAAATAACCTTGATTAAGTAGCGGTATATACATAATTATTAAAAGAATAACATTATAAAATAAATGATGTAAGAACTGTCCTACACTCATTGGTTCATATCGAAGTGGATTTTGGTGGGTACCATCTTTAGTAAAAATATCAGGCGCAATAATATGTACATCTGATATTTGTGTTGCTGTAATTAACAAATTATTAGCAAAGTTTTTATCCACTAAAATATCATTATTGATAACAATAATGATATCTGCATTTAATATTTTTTTTGCATATAAGAACCCTATATTATTTCCTTTTGCGAACCCCAGATTATCTTTGTTATTTATCACGTGGATATCAGTTCTTAATGGATATAATTTTTTTAAAACTTTTCCTGAGCCATTTGTTGAACCATTATCAACAATAACTGTACTTATTTTTTCATTATTTAAACCAAGAATACTCTGTACGCATTTATGGGTGACTTCTAAATCCTGATAATGTAAAATTGAAAAAACTACATGCATAAAATGTCCTACTTCCAATAAGTTTCTAACTGATACTTTTGTTTACTTATAGCTACACATTTATAGAAGTTCTAGCCTGAGGATCAAGCATTTGTATATTTTATATAAATTTTCTCCATAGCCTCTAGTGATCTACTAATAGAGAATTTTACAGAATCTCTATATGCTGACTCCCCCAATTTTTTCCTTAGTTGTGGATTCTCTAGATGAATTATGCTTTGAACATATCCAATCATATCGCCGACATCAAATCTAAAGCCATTTTCACCTGGTCTTATCATCTCAGCATGTCCTCTAACATTTGAACATACAATGGGTAATCCAGCTGACATTTCCTCCGCCAAGTTTAATCCAAACCCTTCTTCTGTGGAGGCAGATATACCAACACCCGAAAGTGCTACTAATTGTGGTACATCACTTCTATATCCAAGAAAATCTATATTATCATTAACTTTTAACTCCTGAGCCAAGGCTTTCATTTCTTCAAATAACTTACCATGACCTGCTAAAAGCAAACGAATATCAGGACACTTCTGAACCAAATCAACCATGGCTTCAATAAGAAAGCGATGATTTTTTCTTCGTATAAATTCTGCTGTATAAATTATTAGATAACTCTCTGGCCTATATCCATATTTTTTTCTTAATTTAGACTTTTCATCATCTGATGCCACAAAAAATCTTGATGTATCAACTCCTATACCAGGAATACGATATAAATCTTTATTCTTAAACTGACTGTTGTTAAAATTATTATAATCTTCTTGGTTAATTGTTATAATTGCATCAGTGTATCGTGACAAAAATCTTTCCATGTTATAATAAAGTATCCAGTTTTTCAGTGGTGCGCCTTTATAAAAATGAGCCCCGTGTACTGTATATAACACTTTTGTATTATTACTCTTTCTACTTCTTATAGAGCATAATCTTCCTAATACACCTCCCATAGGAGTATGGCAATGAACAATATTATATTTTTCAGCGTTTATTATTTTTTTTAGTTCACAATAAGCTTTGTAATTTTTAATTATAGCGTATGGAGATCGTTCTAATTTCACATCATAAAATTTATCACAAAAATTCTTAGGTGTTTCGCCGTTAGCCGCAACGTGAACCTGATATCCCTGCTCTTGAAACCATCTCATATATGTTAAATGAAATGAATTAATATGTCCAGTTATATTTGCTACAAAAAGTACTTTTTTCATAAAAAAGATCTGCTCCTCCTGGATAAAAATTCAATGTCATTTGAAGTGAAGGCAGACATCAATTCTTTTATCGTCAAGCTCTATGATGTTATTCATCCTATCAAGAAAAATTTTCTACTCGTTATGGGCTACGTCCATACCGTTACGGTTGGTGAATAGTCCTTTTTCAGTTGTCTATCTTTATTTAATCTACCAATCAGCCTCAGCAATAATGGGTATCCAACCATTGCCCATACTATAATGAAGCCACTTATGCAGAATAGAATTCTTAATAGTAATCCCATTATCTTCTCTGCTGGAACCTCAACATAGGCCCCAGCCTCACTTATATCCTTAATCACTACAACGCCTGCGCCTGCTATGCAACCCACTGGTGATGTTTACGTTAGTTCTCACACTCACTCGTGCCTATGCCTATCCACGTCCCTGGTTGCCATTCCTTCTCGTATAAACATTCGGCTTCTGTAAGTTCAATTTTAGCCTCTGCGTTTAAATTCAGACAACCTCTTTATAGCCTTTGCAGGAACGCCTACAACGAGTGTACTCTCTTCAACATCCTTATTTACTACTGCTCCCGCACCAATGGTTGCTCCCATGCCGATATTCAAGCCTTGTATTATCGAGCTATTAGTCCCGACGTCGCAACCTTGGCCAATTTGCACGTTTCCACTAATATTAGCTCCAGGAGCAATCGACGAGAAATCCCCAATAGTAACGTCGTGCCCAATTGTACTGTTCAAGTTTATATGGACATGTTTCCCCACCTTAATTTGAGTGGTAAGTATTGTTCCTGCGCATACAATGGAACCTTCCCCAATCTCAACGTATTGGGACATTCTCACAGAAGGGTGTATTATACTAAAATATCCGACTCCCATCGTAGTTAACTGCCGGACAACTAATTGTCGTGTCCTCGGATTCCCGATAGCACATACAGCATAAGCATCTCTGTTAGTAAAAAACCAATCGTACGAACCAAGAATAGGAACATCACAGAGCTGATCATCGCTTTCCTTCTCCTCATTCGTTACAAACCCAGCTATCTGATAAAGTGGTTGCCCTGTCTTCTCTATCGCATATTCATTACACTCTCTTATCAACCATAAAACTTCCCGACCGAAGCCCCCAGCGCCAACAATAACTACTCTCTTTAAGCTCATGTGAATTACCTTTCATTTTAAACTGTTTTGTTCATTAAATACTCAAACATTCAACATGAATTAGTATTAACAATTTCGAGGCTCATCTTACACATATCTAACCTCTAAATGTTTTATTCCCAACCACACTAAACTCTTCCATCGTCTGACCCTTCGACTGATTAACCCCGCTCCGGTTAAGCACAATCGCCAAGGTCTTCAAAAAAATCCTGAAATCAGTCCCGAACGAGATATGCTCTACATACCACACGTCATACTCAAACCGCGTCTCCCAGTCTACCCCATTGCGCCCATTGATCTGAGCCCACCCAGATATTCCTGGTGTCACATCATGCCGCCGCATTTGTTCTGGAGTATAACGCTCTAAGTACTGAACCAATAAAGGGCGGGGGCCAATGAAGCTCATATCCTTATTTAGGATATTAAAAAGTTGAGGGAGTTCATCCACACTAAACTTACGCAAAACGGTACCCACACGGGTCATACGTTGCATATCGGATAAGGGCCGACCGTTTTTCTCAGTCTCTAGGCGCATGGTCCGAAACTTATAAATCGTAAATATAACTCCATCTTTACCTGGCCGTTCTTGTTTAAATAGCACGGGGCCCTTCGATCCTAGTTTTATGGCAAATGCTGCACAAAGCATTATCGGGGACGCCGCAATCAATAAAATAATTGAAAATAATAAATCCATGACTCTCTTTAGCTTAACGTAAGTTATCATCAACTCTCTACACTCCTAGCCCACATCTTCCCACAATTTCTTCAGCCGTGCCTCAGGATCAGCAATAGAGGCATACCGAATAGCTCTCCTAATCTCATCCACGACGATATCGATTTGTTCATCAGTGATATTATTAAAGAACGGAATAGCCAAAGTACCGCTAGCAACGTGTTCTGTAACTGGGAAATCCCCTTCCTTATACCCAAACATCTCGCGATAGAAAGGCTGAAGGTGGATCGCAGTAAAGTATGGCCTACATCCAACTCCTCGATCTAAGAGTGTTTCCATAACTAAGTTTCGATCGATCCAGTCCTCAAACCGTATTACGAACACAAACCAGCTCATTTTCACTCTCTCGTCAATCGTGGGAAGAATAATACCTTCAATATCCTTAAGCTTTTTCATATAGGAATCAGCAACTCGTTGACGAGCATCAATAATTTCATCAATTCGCTCAAGCTGTGCCAGTCCAAGCGCAGCACTAATGTCACTCATCCGATAGTTGTAGCCTAAACGAACATGATTGAGCCACTGTGTATCGATTCCACGTCCTTGATTCCGAAGACTATAACATAACTTCGCGAGGTTTTCGTCATCTGTAACGACGATTCCACCCTCACCCGTTGTCATTTGCTTATTCGGATAAAAGGCGAAAACCCCCGCATCAGACATCGTTCCGGCTTTCTTGCCATTCCACTCTGCCCCGATTGCCTCACATGAGTCTTCAATGATAGCCAATCCATGCTTGAGGGCAATTCGTCTTATTTCATGCATGTTCACAGGTTGACCAAAAATATGGACAGGTAAGATTGCTTTGGTTCTTGCCGTAATCTTTGCTTCGATTTGTGCTGTATCCATGTTATAGGTCTTTTCATCGATATCGACAAACACGGGCTTTGCGCGTTCAAATAACATACAATTAGCAGAGGCTATAAAACTAAACGGTGTAGTAATTACTTCATCACCATCTTTTATTCCTAGAGCAGCTACAATCATATGTAAACCACTCGTCCCGCTATTGCAGGCTACTGCATACTTTGTTCCAGCGTAAGCTGCCATGTTTTCCTCAAACTCTTTGAGTTTTGGCCCTAATGCCAAGTGATTCGAGTCTAGGACCTCCATTACGGCTTGTTTTTCTCTTTCTGTAATATCTGGGCTTGATAACGGAATCATCTACGTACCCCTTTTCCTCTTTTAATTTTACAAATTGGTTTTCATGCTAATCTATTAAGGTCTAATGTCAGGTTGGTGATGTAAAAGGGACAATCAAGTAACAGAATTCTTTTACAATGCCCACTGTATTTCTTGTCCTTCCAATTCGCACTTAAAATCGTCAAGATTACTTGAATCAAACGTAACCCGCACCAATGCAACCTTTTCTGATCTTCCATTTATGATCACCGGTCCTTATTTCACCTAAATATTTCCTCAATGCGTATATTTTAGGTAATATACTATATGTAGTAGGTCTTTTATTTACACACACTACATGTTGTGGTTTAACCCCTTTACAATCACCGGTCGTCCTATCACCTTTTATAACATTTCTTCTTTGACAAAATAACACCGGCTCTCTAGAATCAAATCTTATAATTAAGCTGTGTATGAATAACAAAAGTACATAAAACCGCTAAATAACGCTCCCACACTACCTCCCCGTCATCCTCCCAGTCCCCTGCGAAAATCCCGGCACAATCCCGCCCAACTCCTCCACTATCTCCTGTCTCGTCAGCCTCGAACCCCTCTCCCGAATTAGCTGAATCAGGCCTTCAATCCTCTTTACATCAACTACACCCGGCTTAGCCACAAAGATCCTTTCGTGCTTCGTACTCGTCGTCCCTTCATCGGCAGTGAGTAATTCCTCGTACAACTTTTCTCCTGGACGCATTCCTGTGAATTCAAGCTTCATATCGACATTTACTTCGAACCCTGACAACCTAATCAAGTCTCTCGCCAGATCCACTATTTTAACAGGTTTACCCATGTCGAGAATAAACGTTTCCCCACCTCGCGCCATAGCCCCTGCTTGGATCACGAGTTGGGAGGCCTCTGGAATAGTCATAAAGTAACGTACCATTTCCGGGTGAGTCACGGTCACGGGTCCGCCCTTGGCAATCTGTTTCTTGAACGTCGGAATGACACTTCCTCGACTTCCCAGAACATTCCCAAAGCGCACGACCACGAAACGGGTCTGTGATAGGCGATCTAAGCTTCGAATGATCATCTCGGCCACTCGCTTCGTGGCCCCCATAATAC
>Ga0075525_10000366_pt1 | contig 16100 bp, 16 predicted proteins | sample NGEPertwo_FD_74795 | JGI IMG/M metagenome (GOLD analysis project Ga0075525, IMG submission 74795) | Arctic peat soil microbial communities from the Barrow Environmental Observatory site, Barrow, Alaska, USA - NGEE Permafrost154B-two | ecosystem: Environmental > Terrestrial > Soil > Wetlands >...
GGCCGTGGCGAGAACAGTATTTTCGATATTCAGCAAGAACTACGTTCTGACTGTCCTGAACTCAATCTGATCACCGAAATCTTAGATATCAGAGATCGGGAAAAAGTTGAACTGGTTTTTATGAAATATAAACCTGGAGTCGTCTTTCATGCTGCTGCACATAAGCACGTTCCCCTGATGGAAGGCAATCCTGAGGAGGCTTTGAAGAACAACATCTTAGGAACGTATAATGTCGCAGAGATCTCAGACCTAACTCAGGTAAAAACCTTCGTACTTATTTCCACAGACAAGGCTATCAATCCCACAAGTATTATGGGGGCCACGAAGCGAGTGGCCGAGATGATCATTCGAAGCTTAGATCGCCTATCACAGACCCGTTTCGTGGTTGTGCGCTTTGGAAATGTTCTGGGAAGTCGAGGCAGTGTCATTCCGACGTTCAAGAAACAGATTGCCAAGGGCGGACCCGTGACTGTGACCCATCCAGAGATGGTACGTTACTTTATGACTATTCCAGAGGCCTCGCAACTCGTCATCCAAGCAGGGGCTATGGCGCGAGGTGGGGAAACGTTTATTCTCGACATGGGTAAACCCGTCAAAATCGTGGATCTGGCGAGAGACCTTATTAGGTTGTCGGGATTCGAAGTGGATGTGGATATGAAGCTTGAATTCACAGGAATGCGTCCAGGTGAGAAGTTGTACGAGGAATTGCTCACGGCCGATGAAGGGACGACCAGTACGAAGCACGAGAGGATCTTTGTGGCGAAGCCGAGTGTAGTTGATGTGAAAAGGATTGAAGGGCTGGTTCAGCTGATTCGGGAGAGGGGTTCGAGGCTGACGAGACAGGAGATCGTGGAGGAGTTGGGTAGGATTGTGCCTGGATTTTCGCAGGGGAGTGGGAGGATGACGGGGAGGTAGTGTGGGAGGGTTATTTAGCGATTTTATGTACTTTTGTTATTGATACATAGCTTAATTATAGGATTTGATTCTAGAGAGCCGGTGTTATTTAGTCAAAGAAGAAATGTTATAAAAGGTGATAGGACGACTGGCGATTACAAAGGGGTTAAACTACAACATGTAGTATGCGTAAATAAAAGACCTACTACATATAGTATATTACCTAAAATGTACGCATTGAGGAAATATATAGGTGAAATAACGAGTGGGAATCATAAAGGGATGCTCAAAAAAGCCTGTATTGGCGCGGTTTGCGCTTGATTAAAGTAATTGTAATGGTTTTAAGCGTGAATTGGAAAGGTAAGAAATACAGTGGGCAATGTAAAGGAATTTTGATTTTCGATTGTCCTTTTTACATCACCAAGGTGACATTAGACCGTAATTGATTAAGAATGGCCAAATTATGTCGTGGGGTTCGTGCCTAATGATGGAGGAGAGGGATAGATGAAAAGAATTACAGATATTATTTTTGGCCTTATATTATTCAGTATTTTAAGTCCTTTGTTACTCATAATTAGTCTAGTCATCAAAGTTGATTCTAAGGGACCAGTGTTATTTAGCCAACGAAGAATCGGAAGAAATAACAAAGAATTTGTTCTATATAAGTTTCGAACTATGCGAACTGGTGCCCCCAATGTGGCGACTCATTTACTAAAAGATCCTCAGAGTTACATTACCCCTTTTGGTAACTTCCTAAGAAAGAGTAGTTTAGATGAGCTGCCTCAATTCTTAAACATTATCAAAGGGGATATGACATTCTTTGGGCCACGCCCAGCCTTATATAACCAGTATGATTTGATAAAGTTGAGAACAAGATGTGGGGTACACACATTAAGACCCGGTGTTTCGGGATGGGCCCAGGTAAACGGGAGGGACTGTCTGGAAATAAGTCAAAAAGTTGATCATGATTTCTATTACTTAGAACATCATAATTTATTCTTTGATATAAAGATACTATTCTTTACGGTTCTAAAGGTATTGAAGGCAGATGGAGTTCGAGAAGGGACCGGAGAGCCGAATATGGTTGAGAGAAGAGAGAGTTCTATGTGATGGGGCTAATGGATTTAAGGTGGTGAGGAGTCTTGTCTGAGCTTATTATTATAGGAATAGGCGGACACAGTAAGGTCGTTACGGACATTGCTATGTTAAATGGGTATAAGATTTTAGGCTATCTTGATGACAAGGAGCCAGTTGGAGAAGGTAAGGACTTGTATCTTGGTAGGATTAATACATTGCCAAGATGGATTAGGGATGGTATTAGTTTTGTGATTGCTATTGGGGATAATCTGGTGAGGAAAGCAATTGTTGAAAGGTACGAAGGATTGAACTTGGATTATGTGAAGTTAGTTCATCCGGCAGCTATTATAGGGAGTAAGGTGGAGATCCTTAGGGGGACTGTTGTGATGCCGGGGGCTATTATAAATGCTGACGCTAGGATAGGAAGGCATGTTATTATTAATACGGCTGCAGTGGTTGATCATGATTGTAGGGTTGGGGATTTTGTTCATATTGCGCAGGGAGCGGTTTTGGCTGGTGGGGTTGTGGTGGAGAGTTGTGCGGTTGTGGAGGTTGGGGTGCGGGTTGGACGGGGAATGGTGGTTGGGGTGGGGCAAGAGGTCGCGGCCAATAAGGACTATAGAAAAGCATGAAAGGTTGAGGAGATGTTATTAGTCACTGGAATTACTGGACACTCGGGCAAGTACTTCATGCAAGAGCTGATTAATCATAAATATGAGGATATAATCCGTTGCGTTGTGAGAAACTCTTCTGATACATCACTACTTGATAGCAGCGGGTTGAAGGTAGAAAAAGTCGTTGGAAATTTGACAGACCAAGAGTTTATGGACAACTGCATGGAAGATGTAGATACGGTAATGCATATAGGCACCATTTTTTACTCGATTACTGTAATGAAAGCAGCCGTAAAAAATAATGTTAGAAGAGCAATTTTTGTACATACTACTGGGATTTATTCAAAGTACAAGAGCGCTTCGGAAGAATACAAGAACATTGAATCAGAAGTAATTAACATCATTAAGGATACTGCTTCTTCAATCGGCTTAACAATCCTACGACCTACCATGATTTATGGAAATGTCAACGATAAAAACATGGTTATTTTCATTAAGATGGTGGACAAGCTGAGACTATTCCCAGTTATTGACCAGGGAAGGAGCCTGCTTCAACCGGTAAATGGTCGTGACCTTGGAAAGGCTTATTATCAAGTGTTGGTCAAGCCAGAAATAATGAATGGTGATTATATCTTATCAGGCAAAAAGCCTATCATGATGTTTGATATGTTTAAGCTGATAAGTAATAACCTTGGAAAGAAAACGGTCTTTGTCAGTGTACCCTTGGGATTTGGTGTGTTCTTAGCCAGAATATTTAAGGCGGTTACACTAGGCAAAGTTGATTATATAGAGAAGGTGCAAAGGATGGGTGAAGACAGGAGTTATCCCCATGAAGATGCAGCTAGAGATTTTGGCTATGACCCTATGCCTTTTGCAGAAGGGCTTAGAATAGAAGTTGAGCAGTATGTAAAGAAGTTTAAATGATGATGTGGGAGCCTACAGTGAAATGAAGATCTTAGTTGTTTGTCAATACTACTATCCTGAACCTTTCAGAATAACAGATATATGTGAACATTTGGTGACAGACGGTCATTCGGTAACGGTGCTGACAGGATTGCCGAATTATCCAATGGGGAAGATACCGAATGAATACCGATGGGGGCGCAAGCGAAAAGAAATAATTAACGGAGTCAAAGTGCTACGATGTTTTGAGATAGGCAGAAAAAACGGAGTTGTTGGTATGGCATTGAATTATGCGAGCTATATGTTATCCGCTTCTGTTAAAGCTTTATTCTTAAAAAAACAGTTTGACGTTATCTTTGTTTACCAACTCTCACCAGTTTTTATGGCATTACCTGGGGTTGTATTGAAAAAGCTATCTCATAAGCCATTGTACTTATATTGCTGTGATATATGGCCGGAATCCCTGAAAAACTATATATCAGATGAGAAGAGTTATATTTATAGGACAGTGAGTAAAATAAGTAGTTACTTATATTCAAAATGTGATGCTATCACGGTTACTTCCAAGCCATTTATTGAGTATTTTAATCAAGCGCATTCCATTCCAATCGAAAGGATTACATATAATCCCCAACATGCAGAAGATATTTATTTGAAGATGGACTTCTCATTAGAAGACGATGTTATAGACTTTGTTTTCATGGGGAATATAGGAATTGCGCAGGATATTAATTGCATTTTAAATGCTACTGAAAAGATAAAATACACACACAGTTTTAAGGTGCATTTTGTCGGAGATGGTTCTTATTTGGATACAAGTAAAGACTTGGTTAAACAGAAAGGACTGGAGGACATCGTTATTTTCCATGGTCGACATTCACTTGATAAGATGCCGGAGTTTTACAAGTTAGCAGATGCTTGTCTGCTTACACTTAAGGATGATAGTTTAGTTGGATTGACAATGCCTTCAAAACTACAGGGGTATATGGCTGCTGGTAAGGTTGTAATTGGAGCGATTAATGGTGCAGCACGAGAAGTTATAAGCGAATCAAAATGCGGGGTTTGTGTCAATGCGAGTGACTCAGATGCGTTAGCAGAGGCAATGAAAGATTTTATTCAAAACCCTTATACGTATAAAGAATGCGGGGAAAATGGTAGAAGCTATTTTAAGTTGCATTTTACAAAAGAGATATATATGAAAACCCTTGAAATAAAATTAATTGAGATGATGGAGGTCTAAGACAGTGTTCAAAGACAAGACTTTATTAATCACAGGTGGTACAGGTAGTTTCGGAGGAGCGGTACTTGACCGCTTTTTAAATACTGACATCGGAGAAATTAGAATATTCTCAAGAGACGAGAAAAAACAGGACGATATGCGTCGTATTTACCAGAATGACAAGATTAAATACTACATTGGAGATGTTCGTGATTTAGCCAGTGTAAAAAATGCAATGCATGGAGTTGATTACCTATTCCATGCGGCAGCATTGAAGCAAGTGCCAAGTTGCGAATTTTTTCCTCTTGAGGCAGTAAAGACTAACGTACTTGGTACAGAGAATGTCCTGACTGCAGCGATAGCGTATGGTGTGAAGAAATGCATCTGCTTATCAACAGATAAGGCAGCCTATCCCATCAATGCTATGGGTATCTCAAAAGCAATGATGGAGAAAATTGTCGTAGCTAAATCAAGAACCGTAGATCCTAAAAAAACAACTATCTGTGTTACTCGATACGGCAATGTAATGGCTTCTCGTGGATCTGTTATTCCTCTCTTTGTACAACAAATTAAGACAGGACAACCTATGACAGTCACTGATCCTAACATGACAAGATATTTGATGAACTTAGAGGAAGCAGTTAACTTGGTAGTCTACGCATTTTTACATGCTCAGAGCGGTGACACCGTTGTGCAAAAATCGCCGGCAAGTACGGTGGGTGATCTAGCAGAAGCAGTGAGACAGCTTTTTGATCCTGCCCATGAAATCAAAATCATTGGGACTCGCCATGGTGAAAAAGTGTATGAAACACTATTGACAAAAGAAGAACTTTTTAAAGCAAAGGATATGGATAATTATTATAGGGTACCAGCTGATAATCGTGACTTGAATTATGATCAGTATTTTATAAAAGGAAATGAACAACTCTCTACTATTGATGAATACAATTCTCACAACACCAATAGGCTGAGCGTTGAGGAAGTTAAGGAGATGCTTTTATCTTTGAACTATATCCAAGAGGAGTTAGCAGCATGGAAATAAGGAAAATGAAATATATAGTACTTGGCGCTACCGGTATGGCAGGTCATACAATTTGCTTATATCTGCAAGAGCAAGGACATGCTGTGACAGCTTTTTCTACTAGTGCATTCCCTTTCTGCGATAATATTAACGGAGATGCAATGGACAAGCAGTTCATCACATCAATGCTGAGAGATGGAGACTACGATGTGGTTATTAACTGCATCGGGATTTTGAATCAAGCTTGTGACAGAGAGCCATCAAGAGCTGTTAATCTCAACAGTTATTTGCCACACCTGATTGCGGATACTTTAAGAGATACAAGGACAAAGCTGATTCATATGAGTACCGACTGTGTTTTCTCTGGAAAATCAGGAACCTACAGTGAAAGTAGCTTCCGTGATGGTGAAACCTTTTATGACAGAACAAAGGCACTAGGCGAAATAGAAGATGCTAAGAATTTGACCTTCCGTAACTCAATAATAGGTCCCGACATGAAAGAAGATGGGATTGGGCTTTTCAACTGGTTTATGAAGCAGAGTGGAACCGTCAATGGATATACCAAGGCCATATGGACTGGTGTTACAACACTTGCGTTAGCTAAAGCTATGGAGAGAGCAGCCGCTGAAAATTTAACTGGGATTTATAATCTGGTGAACAATGAGAGCATCAGTAAGTTTGATTTGCTTGGACTGTTCAACAATTATATGAGAGATGGTGAGCTTTCCATTAAACCGAGTGAAGCCGTCAATCTGAATAAATCGCTCGTCAACAACAGGACGGACTTCTCCTTTGAAGTACTGAATTATGAGCGGATGGTTATAGAAATGAAGGAGTGGATTTACAGCCATAAAGAGCTGTATCCACATTATTTTAGATAGAGGAGAAGTATAGATGAGCAAATTAAAAGTGATGACAATTGTGGGTACTCGCCCAGAGATTATTAAATTATCAGAAGTCATCAAGAAGTGCGATAAGTACTTTGAACATATACTGGTGCATACGGGCCAGAACTATGATTACACGTTGAATGAGATATTCTTTGAGGAACTTGGGCTCAGAGCACCGGATTATTATCTTGGTGTTGTAGGGGACAACCTTGGACAGACCATGGGGAATGTTATTGCTAAGTCCTACGAGATGATGGTCGAGCAAAAGCCGGATGCATTGATGGTTTTGGGCGATACCAACTCCTGCCTTTGTGTGATTTCTGCAAAAAGACTTAAAATTCCCATTTTTCATATGGAAGCCGGTAACCGATGCTTTGATGAAAACTTACCAGAGGAAATTAATCGAAGAATAGTCGATCATATCAGTGATGTCAACTTGTGCTATACTGAGCACGCCAGACGATATCTGAACTATGAAGGTGTACAGAAAGAGAGAACTTATGTAGTAGGCTCACCGATTGCAGAGGTTCTGACAGCAAATATTGACAAGATAAAAAACAGCAAGGTTCTTGAAACTCTGGGATTGGAAAAAGGCAAATACATCCTGCTTTCAGCTCATCGTGAAGAAAACATTGATAATGAGCAGAACTTCTTCGCCCTGATGAATTCAGTCAATGCGATGGCCGAGAATTATGATATGCCTGTTATTTACAGTACTCATCCAAGAAGTAAGAAGTTCATTGAGCAGCGTAGATTTAAGTTCCACCCAAATGTGCGTAGCCTAAAGCCGTTTGGATTTTCGGATTATAACAATCTGCAGCTTAATGCATTTTGCGTTGTATCCGACAGTGGAACCATACCAGAAGAAGCATCATACTTCAAATTCCCAGCGGTATCTGTGAGAACTAGTACTGAAAGACCGGAGGCACTTGATAAAGGTAACTTCGTCATCGGTAGCATCACAACAGAGCAAGTGTTGCAAGCAGTAGATATGGCTGTTGAGATGAATGGCAATGATGACTTAGGAATAGATGTACCTAACTATGTTGATGAAAATGTCAGTGTTAAGGTAGTTAAAATCATTCAGAGCTATACCGGGATTGTAAATCGAATGGTGTGGGGAAAGTCATGAAAATAATGGTTTTCGATGTTCCGGCTGAGCATGGTGGGGCGCTGACTATCCTTAAGCAATATTATGAAGAGGCAGTAAATGACAAAAATAATGATTGGTATTTTGTTATTAGCACACCAGAATTGGTAGAAATCAAAAATGTGAGAGTGTTGAGATTCCCATGGGTAAAGAAGAGCTGGTTTCATCGGCTGTATTTCGATAAATTTGTGGCGCATAAAATTGTTTTGCAGTACCAGGCAGATGAAGTTCTGTCACTGCAAAATGTGATCGTGGAAGGGGTAAGGTGCAAGCAGACTCTATACTTACATCAGCCCTTACCGTTTGTTGAAAAGAGATATCGGATAACAGAGGACGCTAAGCTTTGGGCTTACCAGAACCTAATCAGCAGGATGATATATAAGTCGGTTAGAAAGGCTGACAAGGTCATCGTCCAAACTAAATGGATGAAAGATGTCTGTGTTAGTAAACTAAAGGTAATGTCTGAAAAAATAGCAGTTATCCCACCGAAGATAAATATAAAAATAAACCGGTATTTTGAGCCGAAAGAAAAACATCTGCATACATTTTTTTACCCTGCAAATGGCTTTATTTACAAAAAACATAAAGTAATTGTGGATGCGGCTTTACTATTGAAAGAACGTGGAGTGAGTGACTATAAAATTATTTTCACTCTACAAGGCGATGAAAATAAGCATATTGAAGGTTTGTTCAAGCAGGTAAAAAAAAATAATTTACCGATAGAGTTCATTGGTGCCATCACTCAAGAACAAGTATTTGATTATTATAGCCGCTCAGTCTTGATATTCCCGTCTTACATTGAAACATTTGGGTTACCCATGCTAGAAGCTAGGTTACACCATACGCCGGTGTTGGCATCTGATATGCCTTTTTCGCATGAGATTTTGGATGGGTATGAGAAGGTAAGGTTTTTTGACGTGGAGGATGTAGCAGAGTTGGCAGAAATAATGGAGCAAAGTCAAGAATATTATAAGACTAGAATACTATTTGATTAGAATATTTCTGTTAACAATTAGTATCAAGCTGACAATAGTATCTATAAAGTGATTAATTGCTATTTGCAATTCAACAAAGATTACAATTAAATTGTTATCAAAGTATTATGGACAATTGCAGAAGGGACTTCAGGAGCTTGAAATTATATAAAAAATCATTATCAGTAAACAAAAAAATAGATTATACTGTATTGTATTTTTTTTCCGTGTTTATAATATTGTGCTTTGTCAAAGCAAATACAGAAGATGTAATCAAGAATATCTATGTTTATCATTTTAATTTAAATATAATTCCTGTAATAATTGGAATTTGTGTTTTCTTTTCTGTTGTTATTTTGTTCAGAAGAAGACCATATTTAGATAGAATTACTGTGGGTTTGTTTTATAGTGCTCTATTGGGGATTATACCAATTGTATATGCTGAAAATATTAATCACTATTGGGGGAACTACCTTCCCTTATTAATATCACTTATATCTTATACAATTTGCACGCAGTCAGAAGTGGATTTTCCAGAAGAAATATACAAAATTATTTGCTTGGTATGTGTGATTATATCTATACAAGTTATTGCAACCGAGTTAAATTATTTTTCCAATCTTTCCATTAGTAATTTCAATAATGTTTCTGTAAAAGCATTTATGAGCATACCTATAGGTTCTTCCAATTTGATCGCTGCATATTTATTACCAATGGTAGGTTTTATTAATTCATTTAAACGAAATAAATTAACTTTTATTGTGACCGTTTTATCAATCTATGCATTGATTTTATGCCGTTCGAAAAATGCATTATCATTGGCTATTTTAATGGTGTGCTTTCTAATAATCAAGAAAGTATATATGTTTATTTTAAAGGATTACTCTGTAAATAGAAATAAAAAATTGATAATTCTTTCTCTTATTTCATTAATGTTTGGAGTTGCATTAATTTTTGTGTTAAATTTATTAGGGAAAATTATTTCTGATTGGGAATTTTCTTTGTATTTCTCCCCATACTCAAATTACATAATGAATTATTTGGATACAATTTCCTCAGGGAGAATTGTTGTATATCAAATTGAATTGATGCGTTTTACAGATCATATCTTCTTGGGAAACGGTTATGGTTATAACTTGGATTATCTTAGGAGTCACAATTGGATTATTGAAATTCTGGTCCAGAAGGGTATAATTGGCTTGGCGATTTATATATTCTGTCTTTATAATATTTTCAAAAATGCGCTACAATATTATAAAGATAGTTTTTCAAGGGCAAGTATTAATTTACTACTCATAATTTATGTTCAAGGATTATTTGAAATCACTATTTTTACAATTGGAATGGATTTTTTGATTTGGAGTATATCAGGATTTTTGATAGCACGATCCAGCTTTTTGAGAAAACAAACTATAGAGTATTAATTCCGCACTCACGGTTTTTGAAATGTAAGTTTTTTATTTTGTGATGTTAGTTATGAAAGGATTTTATTGCAATGAAGCACCTCGTTTTTCTAGTTGGTTCATATCATCCACACTTTTCTGCAGTAGGCACATGCTGTTACAATATTGCTGAGGAGATGGTAAGGCAGAATAAGGTTACAGTTGTATGCATGAAATCACGTCACCATCAATCAGATAGGGAAGACTACCAAGGGCAGACGATCATAAGAGTGTCCCATAGGTGGTGGGATACTCGGATGAAACTGGATGAAAAGATAAAATCAAGTAGCGGTATAATAAAAAAGTGGTATACCTTTCTCTTAAATACTGTTCGAGCCAAGGAGTATTTGCAAATTGTTGTTTCAAGAGCGAGTCTAAAACAGGCTTGGATTAAGGCTTACGAAAGTGCATTAGAGAACATTGATGACCCAATTGATGTGATTATACCAATGTGCTTCCCAATGGAAGCTGTTGTAGCAGGCATGGAGTACAAACAGAAGCATCCGAAGGTGAAACTTATCCCATATTTATTTGATCAATTCGTAGATAGAAAGGAATTACATAAATTGGGGTTATTAAGGAAAATGAAGATGCATCGTCATTTATCAGTAGAGGAAGATATGATTAAAATTTCAGATGGCCTTCTGGCTATTCACTCTCTACAACGGCACTTTGCAACTCATTTTCCGGAATCAACAACGAAATTTCAATTTGTTGAACACCCACTTATTAAGCCGATACGCCCTACAAACATAAAAGATCATACAATTAGTGATTTCGACCAATGTAATATAGTGTATACTGGTGCTTTATTAATCGGATATGTTACACCTGATTATATGCTTAGTTTACTGTCAATTGTAAGATTACAAATCGAGTTTACCATGCACTTATATATTGGAGGAAATTGCGAAAAGACGATAGCAAAGTACCAAGAAATAATGCCAGCTAATATTGTAAATCATGGTTATGTGGATAAGGAAACGGCATTAAACGCGCTAACAGAAACTAATATTCTTATAAATATAGCTGAGATTAAAGGGGTACAGATTTCAAGCAAGATCTTCGAATATATGTCCACGGGTAAGCCTATCGTTCATTTTTATACTGCTTCTGAGGATGTAAATGTAAAAATCTTAAAGGACTATCCACTTTGCCTGTGTTTGAAACAAGATCAGCAGTTGCTTCAAGAAAACGCTGAAAAATTTATCCGATTCTGTCGAGATAACAAGGATAAAACACTGAATTTTACTGAAATAGAAAAAGTTTATTTTTATGCTACACCAAAGTTTAATGCTGTCAAAATGTTAGAGATAATAAATCGCGGAGAGCAGCATTGTGACATGAGCAAAGACTTAAGCTATGGAAGATAACAGTGCATATAAATTAGGTGTGAAAAATATCATGTTTTCTGTACTAGCTCAGGGAATTACTTTTGCACTGAGCATAGTGACCGGTTTTTTATTGCCTAAAGCGATGGGCGTTACACAATATGGATATTGGCAGGTATATTTATTTTATGTTGGTTATATTATACTCTTATGCTTTGGTTTCAATGACGGATTGTATCTTAGATATGGACGGTTAAACTATTCACAGCTCCCTTTTGAGAAACTGCGCAGTGCTATGCGCATTTTCATGCTTGTTAGTGGTGCACTAGCCTGTATTTTGTTTGGCTTATCTTTTCTCGAAAAGGACCCCAATAAAGTTTTTGCGTTTTGCGCCATAAGTATTAATTTATTAATACTTGGCATCAATGGAACATTATTAACTATATTACAGTTTACCAATCGCATAAAGTTAAATAGTGCACTGACAATAGCCAATAAAGCTGTATTTGTGGTACTGATAATTCCCTTATTTTTTTTGAAGTGGGTTGACTTCAGGATTATTATCGTTGTAGATATTTTTACCAAGCTACTTTTGTTGAGTATTAATGTCTATAAATCAAAGGAGCTTTTTCTAGGTCAGGCGCAAAGTATCGTTCTTGGATTCAAAGAATATAAGCAAGACGTAGATATTGGCATCCAATTAATGTTCGCCAATATTATAAGCTCCCTATTAATTGGAATCGGCAGATTCATCGTTGAGAGGTTCATGCCGCTGGAAAGCTATAGCTTATATTCCTTTGCGACAACCATTACCACTTTTGCATTGGTTTTCATTACAGCATCGAGTCTGGCTATGTATCCGCTCTTAACGCGTGTAGCTGAGGACAAATTGCCATTATTATACAAGGATTTAAACATTTTGCTATGTGTAGGCTTGTTTTTACTCTTGGCTGGATACTATCCGCTTTATTATTTGATTAAATACTCTTTTAATGATTTCGCAGGCATATTTGAGTACTTTTATCTGTTGTTTATCATTATTGTTTCCCAGGGTAAGATGCAGTTTCTAATAAATACTTATTATAAGGTTCTGCGTGAAGAAAAAGCCATGCTGCTCGCAAATATATCCGGAGCTGTGGTGGCCTTGATGGTGATTGTTCCAGCTTTTTATTACACCCATTCAATATTTGCCATCGTAGCAGGAACAACTCTCACACTTATCTGGCGATGTTATGCTTCCGAGATTTATCTGAAAAAGAGGATGGGTATTAAAGGATATGGCAATATTGCGGCTGAGTTGGGCATGGTAGTGTTATTTATAGTAGGTGTAATATCTGGCAAACCTATAGGGCTCGTTATGTACTTACTTGCCGTTTGTGTTTATGGATTTATCAATCGCGCCGTACTTTGGCGTTATTCTAGTAAAATATTCAGACTTGCCACGGAAAGATAGGGGCGAAGAGTCGAAATAAGCCTGAAGATAATTTGGAGATTAAAGTAATGTAGATATATGAACAACGGATAATGAGAGGTTGATCGATAGATGAAAATATCTTTAATAACTATTCATGACATAGGTAACAATTACGGATCGACCTTGCAGAGCTGCGCATTATACCGCTATATCCAAAAACAAGGGTATCAGGTGGAGATTATTGACTATCAGCCGCAATACAAATCTTTAAAGGGTAGGGCCAGAACTTTAGCAGTTAATTTGATGTTTTTATCAAAATATTTAAAGAGGAAGAAAAGATTTGAAAGCTATTATCGATCATATATGAAATTGACTTTCAGATACAGAAAATATCAGGATTTATGTGATAATCCACCACAGGCAGATGTTTATATGGTTGGGAGCGACCAAGTATGGAATGTTACTTTTCCATGTGGACAGGATGATGCCTATTATCTTAATTATAGTGATTCTCCTAATAAGATGTCTTATGCTTCCAGCCTAGGTCGTACGTTTAGTGAATCTCAACTCCATGCTCTTAAACAGAAGATTAAGAATTTCTCTTACATTTCGGTAAGAGAAAGCATTAGTAGTGCTCAATTATCTACTGTAGGCGTAAATGCCAAGTATGTTCTTGATCCAGTCTTTTTGCTTTCTAAGGATGAATACCTGCAAGATTTAATACTGCCACCCTGTAAGAACTATTTGCTGGTCTATGCTATAAATGAAGACAAGCTGTTAGACTCGGTTGCACAACGAATAGCATTAGAGCGTAACCTGAAAATTGTTCTCATTGGCGGCTTTTCAAAGAAAATTAAGTGCGATGTTTTTTATCGCTCGGCAGGTCCAAAAGAGTTTTTGAGTTTAATTGCCAATGCAGATTTCATATTAACCAGTTCTTTTCATGGGACGGCATTTTCTTTAATTTTTAATAAACAATTTGCAGTTGTTCAACCGGAAATAAATTCCCTGCGTATTGATGATATATTAAATTCGGTAGGCCTAACAGACAGAGTGATCAAAACTTTTATCGATTATGCAATGTATAAAAAAACTATTGATTATATTACTGTCAATCAAAAACTGAATCTATTAATTGAACAGTCGAAACAGTATCTAATTCACAGCTTGCAAGATTTAGAAAGCAAAATTATGGGAAGTGAGCCATTAAGATGAATCATATAGAGATAACGGAAAAACACAAATGTAGCGGCTGTTGCGCATGTATGAATATATGTCCTACTAACTGCATTATAATGAGACCGGATGAGGAAGGCTTTATATATCCAAATATTGATGAGAGCAAATGCATAGAATGCGGTTTGTGTATAAGCACTTGTCCATTTATTTCAGAATCGGGGGTAACACTGTTTGCCGATGAACAGCCTCAGGCTTATGCGCTATATCATAAGAATGAACAAATTAGGCAACAGAGTACTTCTGGGGGGGCCTTTACGGCAATCTGTGAAAGTTTTTGTGATAATAGAAATTACACTATTTTCGGAGCAGGATATGGTGATAGCTTGAATGTTTGCCATTCATATGTAAAAAACATCGACGATCTTGGCAAATTCAGAAAGTCCAAATATGTTCAGAGCGAGATTGGGATGTCATTTACACAAGCAAAACAGTTGCTCAACGATGGCAAGAAAGTTTTATTCTCAGGCACTCCATGCCAAATTGCGGGTTTAAAGACTTTTCTTAGGAAACCGTATGACAACCTGATAACTGTAGATTTAGTTTGCCATGGGGTACCTTCTCACATCATGTTTGATAAATACAAAGCATTTATGGAACGAAGCTATAAAGACACAATTACAGCAATCGATTTTAGGAATAAGAGAAAAGCAGGCTGGGAGAATTCGAAAATAAGCATCGACTTTAGGAAACGAAAACCATATGAGAGGTATTCGGAAACTACTGATGATCCATATATGAATGCCTTTCTTTCAGGTCTTTCCTTGAGGCCATCTTGTCGTCCCTGCTTTTTTGCAAAGACATTAAGAGTATCAGATATCACGATAGGAGATTTCTGGGGTATTGAGAGAATAAAGCCTCAGCTAAATGACAATAAAGGGCTCTCATTGGTCTTAGTCAATACACAAAAAGCCAGAAACTTATTTAAGAATATTGATGGGATTGCTTACATTGAATCTGTTGATTTACAAAACGCAATCAAGTTTAATGGCCAATTAAAAGCCCCAGTACAAGCTAATAAAAGTCGGGAACAATTCATGTCTGATTTGAAGTTATTGAAGTTTGAAACCTTAATCCAAAGGTATTTAAAGCCGCGCCCACTGGTAAATAGATTGGCAACCAAATTTTTAAGTAAAAAGACGAAACAGAGGATCAAACGTATAATTGGGCTAAATCATTGATGCTCGAGGAAAGCCTTCCCAACGGGTTCTGACAGAGCGCCAAACTAATGGTGCTTCATATAGCAGGTGCGATCCCGTCGGATAAGTTGCCAAACCGTTCTGTAGCGAGTCTTGGGAGACACGGGGCGACCCGTGTCTCTAAGCTTAGACAGCAAACTAGCAGGTCGGAAACGAAAACTGAAGTTATCCTTGTTAATATACGATAACAGTGTCGTGGTCTAGTTCAGGAAAAGATTACCGGTGTACAAAACCTACAGGGATATGCTATATTAACGTTGTTAGCAGAAATGCTAAATAGCAAATTAGTAAATAGCCTTTTACAAGGAGGTGATAAAATGGACCAAAAGAATGTAAGATTTGGTGATTTCATTAAATCAAAACGTTTGTTATTGGAAATTACGCTTAGAGATATGTGCGAAAGAATTGGATTCTCTCCTGCTTATCTAAGTGACATCGAAAACAATCGGCGTTACCCAATGGACAATGACAAAATAGAATTACTGATTAAGGAACTGAAACTATCTGTTGAGGACCAGGAAACGTTGTATGATTTAGCTGGCAAAGAACGTAAAGGAGGGGTATCTCTGGATTTACCTGAGTATATCATGGATTCTGAGGTCGCTCCCTACGTAAGAATGGCACTTCGTAAAGCAAAACAGAACGAAGTCACGGTTGATGATTGGAAACGCATCATTGAAGGGTTTAGCAGAAAGGATAAGGAGTAGTTTTATGCTAGAATTTTCATGGAGAAAAA
>Ga0075525_10000368_pt1 | contig 16074 bp, 14 predicted proteins | sample NGEPertwo_FD_74795 | JGI IMG/M metagenome (GOLD analysis project Ga0075525, IMG submission 74795) | Arctic peat soil microbial communities from the Barrow Environmental Observatory site, Barrow, Alaska, USA - NGEE Permafrost154B-two | ecosystem: Environmental > Terrestrial > Soil > Wetlands >...
TCCTCGTCCCAGGTCCGGGTGGCATCGATAAGGCGCCTTTGCAGAACCTGCGCGTCGACATCCGGGATCGCCTCGCCCGCAGCGACCCGAACCACGAAGTGCAAGCGGGCCAGCACCGACTCGGAGACCCGCGTCGTGTAGTCCACGCTGGCGCCGTGGAAGGCGCTGCTCAGGATCGCCTCCATCTTCAGTCGGACCTCGGTGGTGTAACGATCACGGGGTATGTAGATCAGGCACGACACGAACCGGCCGTACTCGTCCGCACGCAGGAACAGCTGGCTCTTGCGACGCTCCTGGAGATACAGCACCTTCGTCGCGATGTCGTAGAGCTCGTCCGCAGTGGTCTGGAACAGCTCGTCACGCGGGTAGGTCTCGAGAATCTCGAGCAGGTCCTTGCCCGAGTGGCTGTCGGCGGTGTATCCGCTTGTCGCCAGAACCTGGTGGACCTTGGCCTCGATGATCGGAACGTGTAGCACCGACTCGGTGTAGGCGCTCGCCGTGAACAAGCCGAGGAAACGTTTCTCACCCGTTACCTTTCCATCGGCGTCGAACACCTTGATACCTACGTAGTCCAGATGAGAGGAGCGGTGCACCGTGGCGCGCGAATTGGTCTTGGTGAGGATCAGTAGATGCGGCTCGCGAACCTTGGCCCGCGCCTCGGGACTGAGCCGCCCGAAGCTGCCGGAATGGGGTTGGTCATAGCGCAAGAGACCAAGGCCGGTGCCGGGGATCGCACGCAGGACATCCTCGCCATCCTGGTTGTCGAGGGTGTACTCGCGATAGCCAAGGAAGGTGAAATAGCTCTCACCCAGCCACAGAAGAAGGCGCCGGGTTTGGGCGATCTCCTCGGGATCAACCACTTTCGGCGGGTCAGTCTCGAGAACAGCCGCGATCTGCTGGCACTCGGCCTGCATCTTGGGCCAGTCCTCGACCGCCTCACGCACGTTCGAAAGGATCCGTAGCAGCCCCTCTGCCAGCGCCTGCTGTTCGGCATCACCACCCTTGTGATCGATCTCAACGTGCATCCAGGACTCGACCCCGACGCCGAAATGGGCGTCAGTCAACACATCGACGTCGAGGATCTCTTGCAGCTCACCGACTGCGTCGCGACGAACGACGAGCTGCGGGTGGACGACCAGATGGACGAGCCGATCCTGGCGCGCGAGCTCGGAAACCACCGAGTCCACCAGGAACTCCATGTCGTCGGTGACGATCTCAACGACCGTGTGGCCGCAGGACCAGCCCTGTTCCTCCACCGTCGGGGTGAAGACGCGTACGTTGGCCGTACCCACCGGACGGCTCATCGCAAGCTCGTTGTGGGATAACGCTGCCCCCAGGAGATCCTCGGGACCCCGATCAAGGAGGTCCTCGGTGGCCGTGTGCCGGTAGTACCGCCCCAGGAACGGCTCAATCGTCTGACCGCCAGCCCTAAGTGCCAGCTCCGCGGCGGAGTGGATGACCTGAGAACGGGACTGCTCCAGCAACGCCGACATGAGTGAGATCCTTACCAGAAGGTATGTCGTGCTGCACGCCGTCGTGCAACACGCCGACCCTATCGCGGGGTGGATGACACGAGCGGGCGGGTGGCACTAACACCACGAGGGCGCGGCTGTGCGTAACGTCGCGAACGTTCAGCCCGCGGCCATAGGCTGTCAGCATGCCCGCCGAGCACCGCGTAGACCCGACCTCGCTCGATGCAGTCGCCGAAGCGTTGACCCGTTCCAGCGCAGCTGCCCTCGAGGCCTCCCATGAGCTGCTGGCTCACTACAGCGACACTGGTCATGCTCCCACCCAGCGAGCCTTGGACAACCTGATCGACCACGCTGCTGACGCCCTGCGAGCGCTCACCGACTCCCTGGCCGACATCTCGTTCGAGCTGCAGGCCGCCACGAGGCCGACGGCTGCTTTCGACCATGGCGCGGCCGATGGGCCACCGACTCATTCTGGACGCAGGCGCGATCACTGAGCATGAGCGCGAACCTCATCCACGGTGACCATGTCTCCTGTTCACGGGTCGGCGGAGCCATGCGCCGCGAGTCCTCACGGCTACGCCAACACGCCCAGTCGCTGGACGACGCGCTCAGTGATCTCGAAGTCTGGGATGGACCGCACCTGGACGTCGCGATGACCGCCATCGCGGCCATCGCCGCCTCGTTACAGGCACTGCGAGCGACGGCCGACGAGCTGGACGAGGCAGGAGCAGTCCTTCAGCGATACGCCACGGACCTCGCCGAAGGTCACGAGCTCGGACGACAGGCCGAGCTGCGGGTCGAGGGAGCCGGACTGCTTCTGGAGGGAACCCGGGTGATCGAGCCGTGGGGCCCGGCCAGCGTCCAGGAGGCAGAACGGAGGCGCGCCCAGGTGCCCGAGGTCCAGGCCAGGGTCGACCTCGCAACCGCCCACGTCGGTCGTGCCCGGGGTCGGCTGGTACGCGAGGTGACACGGCTGGCAGAAGGCTTCTCGGGGCACTCGCGGCAAGCACTCCCAGCTCGGCGAGCACCTGTGCCGCCGCGATGATCCTGGTCCGTCCGACACTAGATTGGGGTCATGAGGATCAGCGCCATCATCGACTACGCCGCGACCCCCCAGGATGTCTTCGCCATGCTTGCCGACGAGGAATTCCAGAACCGCAAGTGCGCAGCCACCGGAGCCCGCCGCCACATGGTGTCCGTCAGGGCGCAAGGCGAGAGAACCATCATCGTCAGCACCCGCGACCTGCCGGCAGATGACTTCCCCCACTTCGTCAGGAGCATGGTCGGCGACACGCTGACCGTGACCGAGACCCAGGACTGGGGCACGCCTGGCACCGACGGGGCTCGCAAAGGCAGGCTCACCGTCGACATCGCCGGTGCGCCCATCGATCTGGCGGGAAATCTCTCGCTCGCACCAGGCGGTCGAGGCGCGGTCGAGACCGTCGAAGGTGACCTCAAGGCCAGGGTCCCACTGCTCGGTAGCAGGATCGAGGAGGCTGCGGCACCGGCCATCCGGTCCGCGATCAGGGTCGAGAGCGAGACCGGCAAGGCCTGGCTGACAACAAGGAAGTGAGAAATCGGTTTGCTCAGTCCAGGCCGGTTTGCTCAGTCCAGGCCCGTTCCTGACTCGAGATTGAGGCTCCGGAGCGGCCTGAACCGAGCAAGGGTGGATCGCCTCAACTGTGGTCAGCCCATATGCGGGTACTCGTGCGTCTTCGCCGCCACGAACGTCTCCTTGATGGAGCGCACGCTGGTCCAGCGCATGAGGTTCTGCGGGGAACCGGCCTTGTCGTTAGTACCCGACGCGCGGCCGCCACCAAAAGGCTGCTGCCCGACGACGGCGCCCGTGGGCTTGTCATTGACATAGAAGTTGCCGGCCGCGAACCGCAGCCGCTCCAGGGCATCAGCGATGACGGTGCGGTCCTGGGCCATGATCGACCCGGTCAGCGCGTAGGGCGCCGCCGACTCCATCTGGTCGAGCACCTTGTCGTAATCGCTGTCCGCATAGACATGGACGGCCAGGATCGGGCCGAAGTACTCGGTGCTGAACGCCTCGTCGGCCGGGTCGTCAATCTCCAGGATGGTCGGGCTGATGAAGTAGCCGATGGAGTCGTCATAGGTGCCACCGGCTACGACCTTGACGCCCTTGTCGACGTGGGCCTTGTCGATCACGTCGCGGTGCTTGGCGAACGCGCGTTCGTCGATGACAGCGCCCATGAAGTTGGACATGTCGGTGACGTCGCCCTGGCCGAGGCCATTGGTGATCGCGACGAGATCCGCCTTGATGACCTTCCACAGACTCCGCGGCACATAGGCGCGGGAAGCCGCAGAGCACTTCTGACCCTGGTACTCGAATGCGCCGCGGATCATTGCCGTTCGCAACACATCCGGGTCGGCCGAAGGATGGGCCATAATGAAGTCCTTGCCACCAGTTTCGCCAACCAGGCGTGGATACGTCTCGTACTTCTTCAGGTTGGCGCCGACCTGTTGCCAGAGGGACTGGAAGAGTGCGGTCGAACCGGTGAAGTGGATACCGGCCAGGTCCGGGGAGCTCAGCACCACGGTCGAGACGTTGACGCCGTGACCGGTCACCATGTTGATGACGCCGGGTGGCATCCCAGCCTCTTCGAGCAGCTCCATGGTCAGCTGGGCTGCGAGCTGCTGGCTCGACGACGGTTTCCAGACCACGGTGTTTCCCATAAGCGCCGGCGCGGTCGGCAGGTTGCCGGCGATGGCGGTGAAGTTGAACGGTGTGATCGCGTAGACGAAGCCTTCGAGCGGACGGTAGTCGACGCGATTCCAAACGCCCTTGGAGTTCGCCGGCGGCTGGTCTGCCATGATCTGCCGCGCGAAGTGGACGTTGAAGCGCCAGAAGTCGATCAGCTCACAAGCTGCGTCGATCTCAGCCTGGTAACAGGTCTTGGACTGGCCCAACATCGTTGCGGCGACGATCCTTGCCCGCCATGGCCCGGCGAGCAGGTCGGCCGCCTTGAGCAGGATGGCCGCGCGGTCGTCAAAGGACAGGGCGCGCCAGGCGGGTGCCGCTGCAGTGGCCGCCGCGACCGCCGCCTCGGCCTCGGCCTCGGTCGCCTCGCTCATCGTCCCGAGGACCAGCCTGTGCGCGTGAGGCTGACGCACGTCGATCTTCTTGCCAGTGCCAGCGACCCGATTGCCGCCGATCGTGTGCGGCAGATCCATACGTCTGCTGCCCAGCTCGGCGAGAGCCACCTCCAGCTCAGCGCGTTCTGGACTGCCCGGCGCGTAGTTCAGAACCGGCTCGTTGATCGGGGCGGGAACCTGGGTGACAGCATCCATTGCGGCAAACATCTCCTAAGAGTCTCTCGGCGTTGAGCTTGCCGCCATCGTGTCATGCATCACAGGAGGGCAAGCACGACGGGCAGCTCCGTCACGTCGTACCACAGCAGACCGTCGTCCTGCCCGGCGTCGTCGTCGATATGGAAGGACGCAATCCGTCTAAGATCAACAGAGTCCGAGATCGACACCGCCGACTCGAAGTCGGAGTAGGCAGGCCCGGCAGAGCCCACAAGATCCGACGCCACGTCGGCTGCAGCCACGATGCGACGACTCTCGCCTGGCGTGAGCATCGAGCCTGAAGTCCGGGCAGCGTCGTCTAGCGCGGTGTACTCCCACTCGTCCATACCTGCACCCGGAGCGGAGACCCGCACGGACTTCGTCACTGCATGGGCAACGAACGGTGCTCCCCCCAGGGCGCCACGGTCGCTTAGGCTTCGCAGCGCGGAGGCGTTGAGTGGTATGTAGATCCGGGTCAAGGTCAACCGACTTCCCTCGTAGTTATAGCGGCCAGGGATTGGATCGGGGTCGCGCAAGGCGACCGCGGAGGTGCGCAAGGAGGTCTCGATGACCGAGGGCCGACGGGTGAGGTCCATGAGGTTGCCACCGATGGCCTCGAGGTCTTCCCGCCCGGGACCGATGATGGTGACCTCCGTGCCATGACGATGAACAGCGGCCGCCTCTCGCAGGACCCTGTGGGTCACCCGGATGCGCCACTGCCGCTCAAGGCGAGTCGCCCACTGCGTGGGTGTGTCTTCGTCGAAGCTGACCTGCGGCGCGAGGACGAATACCTCGTCCAGACCCTGACCCGCGAGCAGGTCGAGGTTGGTCGACGACCACGCACCCCCGTCGATGAACCGGTGGTCGCCGATCCGCACGGGTTGGTACCACCCCGGGATCGCACACGAGGCCATCACCGCTTCGCGCAGCGAGGCCGACTTCGTACCTAGCCACCCGAAAGGCACTCGCTCACCCGTGTCGTAGTCGAGGGCTACGACGGTCACACCGTCGCGGGCGACCCAACCGCTGGGAACCACGTGAGAGATCAATGCTCCGACTGCGTCGAGGTTGCCCCTACCCTCCGGCAGGAAGGCAGACAACACCGCGGTGGGCGGCAGCTGGTGCAGCTGACGAGCATTGTGAATCAACAGCTCTCGTGACCCGAGCCCCGGATGTGAGTGCAGCGGCCGACCGCCGCCGGTGGCCTCCGCGTAGTCAAAATGGAAGCCGGCCAACCGGCCTGACTCGAAATGGTCCCCGCGCTGATGGTTGACCAGATCGGCGACGCTCACGCCGGCACCCAGCAGGGCGGCCAGTATCGACCCCGCGGATGTGCCGACGAAGGCTTCGAAGTCACGCACGTCGACGCCAATCTCGTCCTGCAGCGCCTGAAGTGCACCGACCATCCACGCCGCGCCGAGGATACCGCCACCACCCAGCACCAGGCCCCGCTTGGTGGCCCCGCTCATCTGCACCCGTTCCCGATCTCGAGCAGGTCGGCAAGTGAGTCGACCAGACACTGCCCCAGGAGCTCCAGGTCGGGCATGGCGTCACGGTCACCGTTCAGCCCGAAGTACACACCGCCGTCGTAGAACGTCAGGCCGATCGACACGGCCTGCCCGCGAGCCAACGGCACCACGGGGTAGGTGGAGAGCATGCGGGAGCTGCCGACATACAGAGGCTGTTGCGGACCGGGAACATTGGTGATGATCACGTTGAACAGCCGTCTGGACACCGCACTGCCCAGTCGAGCTCCCAGGGAATGCAGCGTCGGTGAGGCGAATCCGGCCAGGCCGGCGAGGGATCCAGCGCCAACGGCATGACCGCCCTCCACCTGCTGACGCATCGCAAACGCGATCTGGTGCAGCCGCATGGACGCACCCGGCTCCCCCACTGGCAGATCCACAAAACATGCGATGACCCGGTTGCCGAGCCTGCCGTTGTCATCAGCGTCGTTGTCGTCAGTGTCGTTGTCGTCAGTGTCGTTGTCGTCAGTGTCATAGACGCTGATGGGGACCATCGCGCGGACGGTCGTCGCAGCATGGACCGCCTCGCCGCGAGTGAACAGCCAGGACCGCAGTGCCCCCGAGATCGTTGCCAGGACAACGTCATTGATCGTCACCTCGTCTGCGTACTTGCCCTGCGCAAGCCAGTCGCGCACCGTGCGGTAGTCCGCCAGGTCCGTGCCGACCATGACGTAGCGCCGCGCCTCACCGATCTCGGCGTTGAGGGGGCTGACCGGTGCCGGGCGGACCGCCGTTCTTGCGACCGTCGAGACGACAGCGCCAACTACCGAGAACACCGGGCCACCGATGGCTTTGACGTCGGTGATGGCGCCCCGTATGTTGTCGGCAATTTGGCTCGGGCGGCGAACGGCATCCACGAGGGCCGACGCGATGAGCTCAACATCGCTGGGCTCACGGGCAGGACGCCACGTGTCGGTGACTGGCTCCTCACTGTCCGAGATGCCGTCAATAATCACGTCACCGATGTCGACGGCGTGGATGCCGTCGACAAGGGCGTAGTGGGACTTGGTCACGATAGCGAAGCGGCCCCCAGCAAGACCTTCGATCAGGTAAACCTCCCACAGCGGTCGCCCACGGTCCAGACGCCTGGACTGGATGCGTGCGACGTACTCCTGCAGCTGGCCGTCACTGCCTGGCCACGGCAACGCCGAACGGCGAACGTGATAAGTCACATCGAAGTCTTCGTCGTCCACCCACACCGGGTTGGCAAGCCTCCCAGGGACCTCGCGAACCCACTGCCGGTAGCGCGGAACGAAGGAAATCCTTGTGGAGATCAACGAAACCAGGCGGTCGTAGTCGAATCCCCCGTCCCGTGGCTGGAAGACCATGACGGAGCCGACGTGCATGGGCGTCGTCGGCCCCTCCATGTAGAGGAAGGACGCATCGAGGGCGGTCAATCGATCGGACACGCCCTCATCGTGTCAGACCAACGCGACCTCCACTGCAATGCGTGATGAAGGTGACCCGACTTCACGGCCGTCGACTACTGCCCTCGGTCTCACCGGATCAGTGCAGCCGCCGGAGTATCCATCCGGCGCCTGGGAACAGGACCTCGAGCTCTCCGGCCGTCTCGTCGAAGGTCCGGTGAACGATGCCAACGAAGCCGACCTGCGCTGCCGCGGTGATGTTGTGCGGAGTGTCGTCGATGAAGACACACTCGCCTGCCGGCAAGCCGATGCGGTCGAGGGCGAGCTCGAAGATCTCGCGTTCAGGCTTGCGCATGCCGACCTCTCCGGAGATGACGACGGCGTCGAACATCTCGTGCCAGTCGCTGCGGTCGTACTCATTGCCCCAAGAGTTCGACAGCAGCCCGGTGCGGATCCCCGCTGCGTGCGCACGGGTGACCAACGAGGTCATGGAGTCCTCGTAGATGGCCAGGTCGGCGAACATCCTGCCCACCAGTCCCCGCGCCTCAACCGTGGAGCCTTCGAGTGCCAGGGCTGCGGAAAACAGGTGCTCGAACTTCTCGACCGAGAGCTCTCCGCGTTCCAGCCGATGGACGGGAGATGTCTCTCCCGGCAAGGGTTCTACCCAGCGGCGCACAACCTCGCCGTAGTGATCGTGGTCGACGCCAGAGACCTTGAGCCAGCTCCGGATCGCGGTGTGGATGGGCATAGTGAGGACGCCGCCCCAGTCCACGATCAGTCCCTGCATCAGGCCCTCTTCTGCTGGGGCCCACGGCGGCGATGGCCGAGGCGCGGCGCGGGCACACCGCTGACCTCACTCGCGATCGCCAACAAGGAGTTGCGCACCTCGGAGTCGGGCGCAGCCTCGGCCAGCGACTGTCCGGCCAACAGCGCACAGTCCAGTGTGTCGGGGTCATCGGGAATGAACCGAAGCTCATCGATCCCGGCGAAGCGAGTGAGCGCCTCGCGGATGCGCCGCTCCGGTCTCGGGCCCACTGCCGAGGCTCGCACCCTGTTGATGACGACGGCGGGCGAAGGACTGGCGACGGTGCCCAGTTCCTGCAACCCGCGGACAAGTCGTTGCAGCCCGATCGGGTCGCCGGCACCGACGGCTATGACCTGGTCGGCAACGGCGAGGGAGGTGAGCGTGGCGGCATTGCGGCGTGGGGCCAGCGTGTCATAGCTCAGTTCCTCGTCGTCCTCAAGGCTGAACCCGCAGTCGATGACGGTGAACCGCCCAAGTCGTCGCGTGAGGGTGAGCACGTGTTCGAGGGCGGCGGCGCGCAGCTCCGGCCACCTCTCGGCCTTGGGGATGCCAGTGAGCACCCGCAACCGGGCGCAGACCTCGGGTGCAAGGCGAGCCAGCACGGCGAGGTCGAGACCGCCCTGGTCTGCCGACCTGGTTGCCGCGGCCAGACCCGGTGCCTCGTCGAGCAGGGAGAGCGACTGCGCAATGCACCCGCCATACGTGTCGGCGTCGACCAGCACCGTGGGCTGGCCCAAGCGGGCCAGCTCGCTGGCGAGGTTGAGCGCGACGGTGGTTCGTCCGGGAGCACCCGCCGGGCCCCACACCGCGACGATGATGCCGAGCGAGTCATGGGAATCGGTGCCAGCCTGATCAACAGCGCCGGCCCGGGCGTCACAACGCCTGGCAGAGTCCGGCGCGCCGTCCGGTCGGCTCGCCTCTGCCGGCCCGGGTTCTTGCGGGAGCCAACCCGCCTGCGAACCTGGCGGCAGTTCCAGGGCATCCAGCGCATCCTGGATGACCTCCCCGCCGGCGTCAGCCGGGATGACAGTGGAGATCCCCAGCTGACGCAGATGCAGCTCGGCCATCTCGTCCCCTGGAGGGTAGATCCCGAACACGTTCACCGAGCACTCCCGCAGGTGGTCCAGCGCCGTGCGATCCAGCGAACGCAGGTCCGCCGATACCATCGCGACCTGGGCCAGACCCGACCCGGCAACAGCCAACAGATCTGCCAGGTCGGGGCATCGTCGGGCGATCTGGGCGTCCGTGCCTCGCTGCAGAGTGGTGACCAGGGCGCTCTCCCAGCGGTCGCTGACCGCTGTGACAACGGACCGGCTCATGCGCCAGCCCTGGTGGGCGACCCCGGCACCGGGACCAGCGTGATCTTGGCGCCCTGGTCGATAGCCGCGATGAGCGCCTGAACCCTGACCTCCGGGACCATGATCTGCACAGCGATCGTGCCCGAGGCCGCGCTCAGCCCACCCTCACCGGTGTCGGGCGTGCGGGCCACCGGGGCGGCCTGGAGGGTCTTGACCGGCTTGCCGTACTTCGCCGTAGCTGATGAGGGGTCCTTGGCGTTGACCCAGACATCGACGACCGAGCCCGCGGCCAGCTGTACGGCGCCGCCACCGTCAACCGGCACGGACACCGGCTTGAGGTCGATCGCGGCCCTTGAGCCCAGCGCCGATGTCGGCAGCAGCTCCCCGGGGCGAACATCACGCAACGCAAAGGCATCCGGCGCGATGTCGTGGTCAGCGGCCATGTACCGGCTGCGGTCCACGCCGAGCTGCACATCGACGCGTTTGACGTCGCTCTGGGTCACCGGCTGACCGGGCACCAAGCTGACGGCCGCGGCATACATGGGCACGGTGTCATCGGCTGCGGCGATGGCCTTGGCCCCGACGGTCATCGACAACAGGACGAGCACGACGCCGATAACTAGGCGAGAGTCGCGCCACGAGGGTCTGTGCAGACGTGCTGCGATCGGCTTGGGCAGCTCGGCCATGTCCATTCCTCTCTGCGTGCAGGTGCGATGTGGGGTGCGCCAGCAAGCCCCCTGGGGTGGGCACACGAACCCCGATCGACGAAGCCTTCCGGGAAGCCCATCATGACGCATGGCGGTCCCTGAGACCGCATCTCGTCCACAGCACACGCAAACCGCTGCGCCTCACAGCAAGTCGTCTGGTCATGATGCTTTGAGGGTCATTCATATGATTCGTAGCGCTATGCTGAACATCGGGCCAAGAACGTCACCCCGCTCAAGGAGCAGACCGCATGGCACAGCGCTTCATCCAACTGTCTGACGTCTCCGAGATCCTCGACATCTCATCTACCCAAGCTTACGCATTGGTGCGTTCCGGTGAGCTCACCGCCATCAAGGTGGGAGGACGTGGCCAGTGGCGAGTGGAGGTCACCGAGCTGGAGAACTACATCCAGCGGATGTACTCCGAAACCAAGACCTTCGTCGCGGCACACCCGTTCGGAACGCCCGCGGAGAACACAGAGAACACGTCATAGGCGCCTCTCCGGCTCGGTTGCCCAGGGTGCCTTGGGTGCCCTGGGTCCCTCACCCGTGGCGAACGACGACGATCGCCGTGAACGGGATCACCCGTCGCGCCACGATGTTCTCGGCGCGCCGCGCCAAATCGACCGGATGCTCACTGAGATCGAGCGCGTCGGCGCCCACCGCGTCGACCGTGCCCGTTGTCACCAAGCCACCAATGTCGGCCAGTGACACCACGGATCGGTCGCGGCTGAGCCCCCGCAGGGCATAACCCAAGCCGAACCTCTTCGCCATCGCCGTGCCCGATCCGACAGCCGCGCGGACTCCCAGGCCGTTGATCGCGACGATCGCGCCGAACGGGACCAGACTCCCCCGCTCGCCTCGGTCGTGAACCAGCAGCCAGTCCAAGCCGGCATCCGCGACCCTGCCTGAGACCCGAACTCCGGCTGCCAGCCGCAGCTCGACGCCCAGTCCTCGATGGGCGATGAAGCGTTCGTGCAGTCCCACCTGTGCGCGCTCGCGTCGGGTGCGATCCGAAACCTCCAGGTCGAGCTCGCGCTGCCCGTCGGCGTCCAGCTGTGCCTGCAGGTCATCGAACAACCGATCCCAACGCATGACGCCTCCCTGGGTGGTGACTGGTGTCGATCACACCCTGTCGAGCCACCCTCTGTCCACTGGCTCCCTTCTTCGAACAGATCCATCCCTTGGCAAATGTAAGCAAACTGCACTATTCTGCCTCTAACATCAGCAACGTGGCTAAGGAGCAAGGATGTCGTTCTCTCTCAGTCCAGGAGCGTCGCGCCGCACCGCCGCAGTCGCGCTGGCCGGCGCCAGTCTCGTGGCAGGCACAGCGTTGGGATCCGTCTTCCTAAGCACCGCACTCGACGCCTGGACGGCAATTGCCGCCGCGGGCCCCGCGGGCCCCGCCGACGGCATACTCCTGGTGACCGGACTGGGCGGCGCGCTCCTGTCGCTCTGGCTGGGTCTGGGCATGACGCTGTCCGCGCTGTCCGCGCTCCCCGGCGCACTCGGGCACGTCTGCAGGCGGCTGGCCGGTCAGATCGCCCCAGCCACGGTGCGCAAGGTCGTCGCGTTCGTCCTGGGAACCACACTGACCGCCGCACTGGTCCCTGGGTCGGCCGTTGCCGGAATCGGGCACGAGTCGCTCCACCCCACGGTGGTCGCCACGGTCGCCCGCGCCATGAGCGGCTTGGCCGATGCCGCGCCTGATGCCTCCTTCCGCTTCGTCAGTGATCCCCCACGCAGCAGGAAGGTCTCGGACGCAGCACCACTTCCAACATGGTCGCCGCAGAGACCCGCACGTGGACCCGCACGCGCCACGGAGAGCATCGTCGTCCACCGCGGCGACACCCTGTGGTCCATAGCGGCGCGCCATCTCGGCCCGGCCGCCACAGCGGCCGACATCGACGCCGAATGGCGCAGATGGCTTGCCGCCAACCGCAACGTGATCGGAGACAACGCCAACCTCATACTGCCCGGGCAGCAGTTGGGCGCGCCGTCGTCACCGCAGGAGGGCTCATGAAGCACGACGTCAGCGCCGGGACGAGCCCGATGGACACGACGGCCACGGTCCGACAGGCAAGCACACCAGCGGAGGCAGCGATGCCACGCATCCGGGTGCGGCCCATCCCCGACATCTCGCCGCCCGTCATCGACTCGCGAACTGCCGTACTACGGGAACCGAGCCCCTTCATCCAGGGCACGCTTGCGATCAGCTTCGGCGGCGTCTACGACGCGGTTGCGGATCCCGCCGACCAGCAGTACTTCGGACCCCAACGTGCCTTGTCGTGCGACCTGCCAGAGCCCCATGCATGGGTGAGTCACATGGCCCAGGCCCTGGTCGAGGTCATGTCGGGAGCACGCCCGGCTCCACAAGTGATCCGCTGGACCACGCCCGAGGTCTATTCGGTGGTTGCTCGCCGCAATGCCGTCTCGGTCAGGCGCGCGCTGGTTGCCCGTCGAGCGATCGTGCGGCGGGTCAGGATCTGCGAACCGGTCGATGGAGTGATCGAGGCGTGCGCAGTGGTCGTGGACAACGGCCGGGTCCGGGCACTGGCCATGCGGCTCACCGGTGTCGATCGCCGTTGGGTGATCAGCGCGCTGCAGGTCGGCTGACCCGCGTCAGCGCCTCTTGTTCCTGCTCTTGCTCTTCTTGCTCCCACCACGAGGGTCCGCAGCCTTGCGTGATGCTCTCGTCTCCTCGATGACCTGATCGCGCTCCTGCACCGAGTAGTCGTCGCTGGGCGCTGTGTAGTGCAGTTGCGCCGGAGCCTTAGGAGTCTCCAGACCCTTGGCCCGAAGGGCCTTGGCTGCCTCAAAACCATCTGTTGGTGCAGCCTCGACCGTGTCCTGCACCTCGTTGGGATTGACCTCGACCTCGACATTGAACAGGTAGCCGATCGACTCCTCCTTGATCGCCTCATTCATAGCCTCGAAGAGCGTGAACCCCTCGCGCTGGTACTCCACGAGCGGGTCACGCTGGGCCATGGCACGCAGACCGATGCCTTCCTGCAGGTAGTCCATCTCATACAGGTGCTCGCGCCACTTGCGATCCAGCACGGAGAGCACGACGCGCCGCTCCACCTCGCGGGCGACCTCTGCACCCAGAGCTACCTCTCGCGCGTCATAGGCGTGGTGGGCGTCAGAGGCGAGCTCCACGCGCAACAGCTCGGCGGTGATGTTGCCGTGACCACCGGCTGCCTCTTCGACCTCCGCGATGCTGATCGAGACGGGGTAGAGGGTCTTGAGCGCCGTCCAAAGCTGTTCAAGGTCCCAGTCGTCGACGAAGCCCCCGGAAGTGGCCGAGTCGATGTAGCCGGCGATGACGTCGTTGATGAAATGCCGAATCTGCTCGTGCAAGTCCTCGCCCTCGAGCACGCGCCGGCGCTCAGCGTAGATGACCTCGCGCTGGCGATTGAGCACATCGTCGTACTTCAGGACGTTCTTGCGGATCTCGGCGTTACGCGCCTCGACCTGAGTCTGTGCACTCCGGATCGAACGCGAGACCATCTTGGACTCGATCGGGACGTCGTCCTCCATCTTGGCCGTGGTCATGAACCGATCGACCATCGCGGCGTTGAAAAGCCGCATCAGGTCGTCCTGCAGCGAGAGGTAGAAACGGCTCTCGCCAGGGTCACCCTGACGGCCGGACCGTCCGCGCAGCTGGTTGTCGATTCGGCGTGACTCGTGACGTTCAGTACCCAGGACGTAGAGACCTCCGAGCGCGGTGACCTCATCGTGCTCTGCGGCCACGGCCTCCTCGGCGGACCTGAGGGAGGCCGACCAGGCGGCTTCGTAGTCCTCGCGGGTCTCGACCGGGTCCAGTCCCTTCGCCTTGAGCGCGGCGACAGCGCGGAACTCGGGGTTGCCACCGAGCATGATGTCGGTACCGCGACCGGCCATGTTCGTCGCAACGGTCACCGCGGACTTGCGGCCGGCCTCGGCGATGATGGGCGCCTCGCGCTCATGCTGCTTGGCGTTGAGGACCTCGTGCGGGACACCTCGGCGCCGCAACAGACCAGCGAGGTGCTCGCTCTTCTCGACGCTGGTAGTGCCCACCAGGACCGGCTGGCCACGCTTGTGACGGTCGACGAGATCCTCGACCACCGAGGCGAACTTGGCATCTTCGGTGCGATAGACGAGGTCGGCCTCGTCGGCGCGGATCATCGGCATGTTCGTGTCAATGACCACGACGCCCAGCTTGTAGATGCTGTGCAGCTCAGCGGCCTCGGTCTGGGCCGTGCCCGTCATACCCGAGAGCTTGTCGTAGAGGCGGAAGTAGTTCTGCAGCGTGATCGTGGCCAGGGTCTGGTTCTCGTTCTGGATCTCGACGCCTTCCTTGGCCTCGATCGCCTGGTGCATGCCCTCGTTGTACCGGCGCCCGGCCAGCATCCGGCCCGTGTGCTCGTCGACGATGAGGATCTCACCGTTCAGGTTGACATAGTCCTTGTCCCGCTTGAACAGCTCCTTGGCCTTGATGGCGTTGTTGAGGTAGCCGATCAGCGGGGTGTTAACGGACTCGTAGAGGTTCTCGATGCCCAGGTAGTCCTCAACCTTGGTGATCCCCGCCTCCAGGACACCGACGGTGCGCTTCTTCTCGTCGACCTCATAGTCTCCCTCGCCGTCCTCGCCACGGGTCAGGCGCTTGACCAGGGTTGCGAACTGGACGTACCACTTGGTCGCCTGGTCGGCCGGACCGCTGATGATCAGCGGCGTGCGGGCCTCGTCGATGAGGATGGAGTCGACCTCGTCGACGATGCAGAAGCTGTGACCGCGTTGGACCAGCTCGTCGCTGGACCACGCCATGTTGTCGCGCAGGTAGTCGAAGCCGAACTCGTTGTTGGTGCCGTAGGTGATGTCCTTGGCATACTCGACGCGACGGTCGGCCGGCGCCATCGCAGACAGGATGCAACCGGTCTCCAGGCCGAGGGCCCGGTGAACCCGGCCCATCAGGTCGGACTGGTACTCGGCCAGGTAGTCGTTCACGGTGATGACGTGAACGCCCTTGCCCTCAAGTGCATTGAGGTAGCACGCGAGGGTCGCGACGAGCGTCTTGCCCTCACCAGTCTTCATCTCGGCGACGTTGCCCAGGTGCAGCGCCGCACCACCCATGATCTGAACGTCGAAGTGACGCTTGCCCAGAGTCCGCTTGCTCGCCTCGCGCACGGCCGCGAAGGCCTCAGGAAGGATGTCGTCCAAACTCTCACCGTCGGCCAGCCGCTTGCGGAAGATCTCGGTCTCGCCGAGCAGTTCCGCGTCGGTGAGCTTCTCGAAGTCCTCCTCGATAGCGTTGACCTGCTTGGCGATGACCTCCAGCTTCTTGAGGATGCGGCCTTCGCCGACACGCAACAGTCGGTCAATGATCGGAATTGGCACGCGACACTCCTGGTGAAATCGACCATGATGCGGATCAGTACTCAGTTGAACCTAGGCTAGTCGGTGATGGCCCACCCTCCTGCTTCCTCTCTCGAACACGTGCCTCGGGCCGTACCTCGGGCCGTGCCTCGGGCCGTGGCTCCGGCCGCGCCCCCGGTGTTCGAGAGGTCCCGGCTGCGGCTGCGGCCATGGCGCGACACGGACACCCCAGGTC
>Ga0075525_10000370_pt1 | contig 16054 bp, 15 predicted proteins | sample NGEPertwo_FD_74795 | JGI IMG/M metagenome (GOLD analysis project Ga0075525, IMG submission 74795) | Arctic peat soil microbial communities from the Barrow Environmental Observatory site, Barrow, Alaska, USA - NGEE Permafrost154B-two | ecosystem: Environmental > Terrestrial > Soil > Wetlands >...
GAGTCAATATCAACAGTCGCAAGCGCATGCGGAAAATGGCGATAGTCATTTGAACCTGGGCACAACTAAAGGCTATCACCTGTTTTCAGGTGATAGCCATCGCATAAGAAGTTTTCTAAAAGATCAAGCCTAAAGCGATAAGAATCAAAATTGCAACAGCAATCACTGCCACACCGACACCCGTGCCTACGCCATAAGCAGCAACAGGAGCGACAGGTTGAGGGCAACATGCTTGATGCATTCCTTGGTTCATTCCATACATAAGAAGTTCCTCCTTTAAATTTAATTTAGAATACTATTCCCATAGCGATCAGAAGAAGAATTATTACAACGATTGCAGCGATTCCTGTACTCATACCTTTTCCGTGTCCTTCACAACCACAACCGCAATTTTCATGACCAAATGCCATTTTGTTTTTCCTCCTTTGTTGAGACATAATGCATAATATGCACAAATCTCAAATATGGTACAATATGGTATATTATCTTCTTAAAAAGTTTATATTCTAAGCTATAGGTAGCCAACATTTTAGATAATGCAGATGAAGACACAACATTTTAGTGACACAAGTTAGGACTTCCATGATATAATGGAAGTAGTTGGAGGGGAAGTATATTACAGTAAATAAATTAACCGTTAAACAAGAGAAATTGGCTCAGGAGGAATTAACACAAAGAACAGCCTATACTCACTCAAGTGATGAAGTTGACTGGACACTAATCAACGAGGTATCTAGAGGTAGTGATGACACACTCAAACTTGATAACAAGGGCGCTCCAGATATGATCATCCAACATTTAGGAACGTACCCAGATCAGATTGATATATCCGCTTTTAATAAATCCGGTGAAGCAACAGTTGTATCGCCCACGCTACCTGACGCAGATCTCAAGCTCATAGAGATGATGATGTCTAACCGTAGAACTAGGCCTGTTGTAGATATTTGAAAAACCAGTCAACGGATAACGACCAAGGCCCAACAAGCTATAAACAATTGTTGGCTAACTAAATATAATAGGCTCTCACTAGAAGTTTCTAGTGAGAGCCTATTACGTTTATTATGACAGTTTTGCCGAAATCATATTATCGCTCGGTTTGCGTAGCCACTAAACTTGAAGCACCGTATTTTTCCCTCAAACGTGGTTTTTCAATCTTACCGGTGGGATTGCGGGGGACTTGGTCAAATATTATTTTACGAGGACGTTTATAACGCGGCATTCGAGCGCAGAACGACTTTATTTCTTCTTCATTACACCTGCAGCCTGGTTTAAGTTCTATGATAGCAGCCGCGATCTCACCCAGTCGCTCATCTGGCAATCCGATGACCGCGACATCCTTAATAGCGTTATGCACACGGAGAAAATCTTCAATTTCTACCGGATATAAATTCTCCCCCCCGGTGATAATGACATCTTTTTTCCTGTCAACCAAATAAATAAAGCCGTCTTCATCAATTCGGGCCATATCTCCGGTAAACAACCAGCCACCTTTGATTGCGGCATCGGTCGCTACAGGGTCATTGTAATAGCATTTCATCATACCTGGCCCCTTGACAGCTAATTCCCCAACCTGTCCCTGGATGACAGAGCCTCCATTTTCCTCCGTAACCTTGGCTTCCCAATGGTGACCTGGTATCCCGATCGCACCAACTTTATGAATATTGTCCGTCCCTAAATGGACACATCCAGGTCCAGCCGATTCGCTGAGACCGTAATTCGTATCATAAAGATGGTCAGGGAAATACTTTTTCCAGCGTCGAATTAAGCTGGGTGGTACCGGTTGCGCACCGATATGCATCAGCCTCCACTGGGCAAGATCATAATCTTCCAGCTTCACAGAGCCTCTTTCAATGGCATCGAGAATGTCCTGTGCCCAGGGAACTAACAGCCAGACAATCGTAATTTTTTCTTCAGAAACTGTTTTGAGGATCCACTCAGGCTTAACGCCGCGCAGCAATACGGCTTTACTCCCAGACAGTAAACTGCCGAACCAATGCATCTTGGCCCCTGTATGGTATAGGGGCGGAATGCACAAAAAATTATCTTCCCGCGTTTGACCATGGTGGTCGTTTTCCGTATAACATGCTGATATCAGACTTTGGTGCGTATGTAGTATTGCTTTTGGAAATCCCGTTGTCCCTGAGGAGAAATAGACTGCCGCATCATCTTCGTCTGCAAGCTTGATCTTTGGCGCTTCAGAGGAGCAATTGGCTGTAAGTCGGTCATAGTTTTCAGCAAAGGTAGGACGGTCTTCTCCTGCGAAAAAAAACATTTTCACTTCAGGTATCTGGTCATAAACCATTTCCACTCGTCCAATAAATTCAGGCCCGAAAATCAACGCAACCGTTTCAGATAAACCTAAACAATATTTTATTTCCTCAGCCGTGTAGCGAAAGTTTAAGGGGACCGCGATCGCTCCGGTTTTTAATATACCGAAATATATCGGCAACCACTCCAGGCAATTCATTAACAGAATAGCAACCTTATCCCCTTTTTTTATCCCCCTCTTCAGCAGTAGATTGGCCATTCGATTGGCTTTCTCGTCAAAAACACGCCAGCTCATTTCCCGTCGATATTCGCCTGCTGGGTTATTTTCAATCAATTCATACTCACGCCAAGTGACATTATGACTTTCCTGGAGATCCAAATTAATCTCCGTCAGGCATGTCTCCGGTCCATACGTCTTGGCATTGCTCGAAAGTATTTCCGTGATATTCATGGTAATGTCTCCTCCCATTCTTCCATCCAATTAAAAATCTAGAAATAATAAAACCATCCTACAAAAACTAACACTTATTATAAAGCGATACAAGCAGTTAATCAACAGGTTCTTTGAACCTACATGGGAGGTTCAAAGTTAACTATCTCCAAATCAAAAGTACAATAAATAAAACGCTACTGATGGTCATAAATATCTTGAGGGCCATAGCTAGCTTTCTATCCTTTTCTTCAGCTCGCGTGGTCTCTTTAAATAGCTCTGACGAAAGATTAATTAAACTTCTTTCTGAATCACTTTTCAACTTACGGATACCTTCATGGATGGCCTCAATACTTACCTCAATAGCTCTATTTTTTTCTGCAATCTCATGAACTTCATCACTAACACCTTCTGAGACGTCCTTTTTAGAATTCAAGGTTTGCTTTTCATGCACTGTCTGGGCATTGACTATGTTAATCAGGGTTTTTCTGTGTTCTGCTTCAAGTTTATCAATTCTTTCATGAACATTTCCATCAAGAGAAGATAGGTCGTTCTTCACATATACTTCAAATAGATTTTGCTTCGATTCCATAGCATTAAATAACGTGACGACTTTTTTATAATCAACATTAAAGCTTTTGGCGGACTTCAAGGATGATGCTTCTTTTTGAGTGAATTTAGCGTTAAGCTGTTCTATTCTCCCTTCATAAACAGCCAATAATTCCTTTGTTTGGTCTTTTAAAGTAGCAGCTTCACGCATTAATATTTCATAATCGATGAGACTCTGCTCTAAATGCTTCAAATCTTTTTCTATTCTTACGTCTAAATCCAGCAAATCCAATTTAATGTCTCCTTCCTAATTGATTATTAAGGTTGTTAACCTTGCTCTTAATAAATAACTTGTAAACAATTTCTCTTGCTGTATCTGCCTTTAATTCTTGCATCAAATAAGTGGCAACGTCCGCATCTATTATTAATAGTTTCATTCATCATTAATATTTTTTCTGCAATTTTTTCGTCAATATCACTGAAATCGTTTAACACCCCGCTTGCAGCTCTGGCCCCTATATTTTTAAGAATTAAAGAAACTAATTCGCAGGCCTGATTTCTTGCAAATGTATCCGTTTTGTCTCTTTTGAGAGTCATCAGACTTCTGAAATAGAGAGCGACCGGATTATCTGTATGGTCTTCTAGGTGCTTCATGGCTCTATTCTTGGCACTTTCTTGTTCGTTTTCTTCATACATCATTCTAAGTAATTTGTTAACGTTCTCGTAATCAAAACTATTTGAGTCCATTAGATTATGGTAATCTTTATATAACTGATTGATTCTCAACGCCCTTGTTGCCACAATCGATGGATCGTCATTGATCCCTTCAACATCACAAAATTTACAACCGTCTATACCATAAGTCACGGGATTCTGGAAATAATCCAGTAGAAATTGACGTCTACCCTCTGCACTATGGTTGACATACTCCCAAATACTTTCCAACATATTATATCTTCGCCTTTTAATACTTTGAAGCCTCGTGACTATTGGGTCAATGACACTGGCCAAGTTCGAAACGATGAAAGCGCTTTGATTCACTTCTACTTCGAAGTTCATATGACCCTCATCCAAATAGCTTAAAGTATTATAATCCACTATGATTCCCTGCCTCTGGAAATATGACAAGTAGGTTTGATATTTCCTAGAGTTCATGGAATCAACCGCGAATGTAAACTTTGGGTTGCCCTTCCAGTTTTGCGCCAGAAACTGATAGCATTCGTTCAGATGACGAGTCATATCGTTGACACTTGGATAATTGTCACTAATTAATTTTGCCTGCATCCCATAATCACATTTTGTCCCATGGGTATATATGCAGCGCCATCCATAGATACACTGGGGTTCATAGTTGTTAATACTATCTTGGTGCTGGATGCAAGCTGACGTTCTATCCCTCGAAATGATCAGCGCGTGAGCATGCTGCCCATCACGCCCCACTCTTCCTACTTCTTGATAATAAGCCTCCAAAGAATTTGAGTAGCACATATGAACGATATACCTAATATTGGACTTATCGATGCCCATTCCGAATCCCATCGTTGTAACCAACAACGGAAACTGATTTGTTTTGAAATGATCTTGCATCTTGGATTGTTCAAGGTCACTTAACTTGGAATGATACAGATTGGAATCAATCCCACTTTCTCTAACCTCATTAAGAATATATTTTGTTCCATAAGACCTGGTCGTCGAGCCCTTTGCTTTGGCAAATATTGTGAAGATCATACCTGAACCATCCTGATGAAGTTCATGGATCGTCTTCTTGTGCAAAATCCTTGGTATATCTTCTATCAATGATTTTCTCAGAGCCATCTCTTTGCCACTTTCAATCGGTAGATTAATGACTTCCAAGCTAACTTCAGGACGATCCAAGGGTTTTGAACAGACAACATTGTCTTCTTTAATCTTAAAGAAGTTCAAGATATCTTCTTTGACTTTTGAAGACGCTGTTGCAGTGACTGCAATAACAGTGGCAGCATCAATGGTTGTAACGACCTCCAAAAGCTTTAAATAAGAAGGTCTAAAATCATGTCCCCATTCAGAGACACAATGTGCTTCATCAATAATTAAGTAATCAAGGCTAAGCTTCTTTAGTGCTTCTTTTAATGCTCGTTGGAAATCTCTCATTTGGAGGGTCTCTGGAGATACATATAAGATCTTTAAACGACCTGTCTGAAATCGGCTGAATGTCTTTTGCGTCTCATCCTCAGATTTCAAAGGATCAATATAGTCCACAAACTCAAATCCCATATTCGTGAGATTAGTTATTTGGTCGTTTATTAACGATTTACGAGGTGAGACAATTAACGACACTCCGTCCCCAAGAAGGGCTGGCAACTGATAACAAAGTGATTTTCCTGCACCCGTTGGCAGAATTCCTAACATATTCTTACCCATGAGGGCACCCTTGATCAACTCAAACTGACCGTCTCGAAACCTCTCAAATCCCCATAATTTCTTTAATAGATCGGTTAGGTCCGCCTTGTTGACATGGTCAGGTGTCATGATATTCAAAGTAGTGTCTAATATTATATTAATTTTATCCATAATAACTCTCCTACTAAAGCTCATTAGTATTTCTTAGATTCTTCATTTTTCAGTAAATCCCTGCCAATTATTGTTTATATATACAATATCTTTGAAAGATGCGTAAATTTCGCTCTAACCACGGAGGACTAACTCATCTTAAGATGCCTGCTATTCAATATAAGTAGCCCATTAGATGGAAATAATTCCTTCTAATGGGCTATTGTCGTTTCATAGTACTATCGACTTAGATAATTGATGCTGTTACACTTCACTATCATGGTTGCACGCCTTTTGCAAAATAAATTCTAATTCTTCAAGCATTAAACAAATCCTTTGTTAATCATAAAACGGAAGAATTGCGTAAAGACCTTGATGGACGTTTTTTGAAAGATGTTTAGATCGCACTCTATGAAATAATTTTTATTCTTATAAAAATAAAAATCGGCAGGAAGCCCCTCTTGATTGATCACCGATGAAGCTTTAAAAACACTGAACCAGATAAGATAAGAAAATGGCGGTTTTGAATCTTTTTTAGTGATCAAGATCTTTGCAAACTTTTCAGTAGCCTTTTTAATTTTATTGTCCTGTAGTTTTTGCTTATTAGGATTCATACCAGGCGAATTGAAAACACTTAAACGACTAATGATGCTGCCCCCTGAAACCATGATTGATAATGCTTTCAATACATCCTTAATTCCCATATAACTACCACTTGTCACTAAAAGCATAAACTTCTGATTAAAATACCTTGGTCTGTGGCAGGTGTAGGCAAATCTGTCAATACAATTTTTCATCAGCCAAGGAACATTAGCAGCATAATTGGGGCTTGCCAATATCACGCCATCAGCGGAATCAATCTTTTGAATAATCAAGTCCCTATCATCGATTAATGGGCAATGTTCCTCTCCTTTAGATATACAAACAAAACAGCCTTTGCAAAGATTAAAATTAATGTCTTTTAGAAACAGATACTCATATTCGCAATCCGTTATTCTACGATGGTATTGTTCAATTTTTTGCACGGTGTGATATGTATTTCCTTTTCTCGGACTTCCAATAATAACAAGTATTTTCATTGCAGGCACCACCCCTCCTCATTGTCTCTATAGCAATGGATCGAGAAGCTCATTTTTATCACTGGCCACGTCTCGTAACATTCTTAGGTAACCCACGGCCAAGTGGAAACTATTATTTCCTACTCAAATACTGCTACTACTTCTTTTAATTCCTCACGGATTGAAATACCCTGTGGACAATGGGTTTCACATAGTCCGCACTCCACACAAGACGAAGCTTTTTGCTTAGCACCAAGAAATTTATGATAGTTTTCATCCATGCCAAACATATGATAATTGTTGACCATAGCGAAACAGCCAGGGATATTTACGCCCTCAGGACACGGCATACAATAACCGCAAGCAGTGCAATTGACTTTAATTCTGTCCTTATAAATAGCTTTCACTTGATTAATAGCCCTTATTTCTTGTGCTGTTAACATGTTTGCTTCTGCTTCACTGGCTGATTTCAGATTTTCTGTCACCTGATCCATCGTATTCATACCGCTTAAAATCACAGAAACCTCCGGATGATTCCAGACCCATCTCAAAGCCCAATCTGCCGGTGTTCGTTTTACATCCGTCTGGTCAAAAACCTTTTGCGCAGCCTCCGGAAGATTTCCGGCGAGCTTACCGCCTCTTAGGGGTTCCATAATGGTGATGCCCAAACCTTTTTGAGCCGCATAGTCTAAGCCAGATGTTCCAGCCTGAAAATCCTCATCCAAATAATTATATTGTATCTGACAAAAAGACCAATCATAATAATCGACGACTTCCTTAAACAAGTCTTGTTTATCATGAAAAGAAAAGCCAGCATATTTTATTCTTCCATCTTTTATGGCCTGATCTAGAAATTCGGCGATACCAGCTTCTTTTAAAATAGGCCATAACTTACTGTTAATAGTGTGGACTAAATAATAATCAATGCAGTCCGTCTCAAGCCGCTCTAACTGCTCATTTAAATATCGATCCATGTCTTCTCTAGTTTTTATCAGCCAACTGGGAAGCTTTGTGGCTATTTTGACTTTCTCCCTGTATCCATCTTTCAGGGCTTTTGCCACAAAAGGTTCGCTCTGGCCACCTTTGTCCATGCCTGTACCATGATAAGGATAAGCAGTATCTATATAGTTTACCCCTTCATCAATGGCATAACGAACCAATTTAATAGCCAGCTTTTCATCGATTTTGCTAGGGTCTCCTTCAGGTAGTAGGGGGAGCCGCATACACCCAAATCCTAAACTAGAAACTTTTTCATTAGTCTTGCCGAACTTTCTGTATAACACTATAACGCCTCCTTAAAATAACCTCTGAGGATTCCGCTGCAGTTGCTACTGCCATAAGTACATTTTTATGGGTTAATCATAATTCTTATCAATCCTATCACAGCTTAGTCATGAACGGAAAAGAGACTGCCTCAAAATAGAATTTAGTTTCTATTTTGAGACAGTCCTTTATAATATTCAAGCAGCGATTTTCAGAATATTACGCCTCACCATCCACAATCCTCAAATACACTCTTGCCGTTAAGAAATAAACCACTGTATAAATAACGGCGAAAACAAGAATTGTCACCACGGTACACAGCCTTAATAGCGGTACATTAATAAGGTTCAAGACAGCCAGCAGTTTGGCGATCATCGGGAAAGCAAACGTTATGTGGATCACTGCAAAAACCAGCGGCAAGAAAAAGACCATTAATATTTGCCGGTTAATGGATTTTTTAATTTCCGCCTTGCTCATGCCCACCTTCTGCATAATATTAAACCGTTCTTTGTCGTCATACCCCTCGGAGATTTGCTTATAGTAAATAATCAGCACCGTTGCCATTAGAAACAAGGCCCCTAAAAATATGCCAATGAAGAAGAGTCCACCATACACTGCAAAGAAAGATTCCTTAGACCCTGCCGCACTCTCAAGAGAAACCGGAATTGGAATTTCTTTGCTAAACTCTTGCCTTAGCTTGTCAGTTAAAGAAATAATTTCTTTGTCGGTCCCCGTCACGTCAAAATCAACTTTATAGGAAGGCACACTAGATTTTGTACCCGGTACAGCTGCATTGATCGTTCTGACAGCTTCAACATCCTTTAATATGAGGATATAGGTGCCTAAGATATCGAGTGGATTCTTATTCGTAATAGCAATCGAGGATAATTCCTCTTTAACCTTAAAGCTTTTATCCTGTATGGTCATGATGTTTTTACCGTAATTCTTCACGGTAGAAAAAATCAGCAGTTCATCGTCCTTAAGCGAAACATTTTTACCCTCTATTCGGTTGTAATCAGAGAGAGACATCGTCATCAAAAGACAAGAATCAGAGCTAAAAGCATCCTTTGCTTTTCTCAGTAGAAATGCGTCCTCTGTTCTTTTCGCCATAAAGGCCTCACTAGAGTAACTCACCCGATTATTAATTTTGGTCTCTTTTGTTGCAAGGTCAACAATTTCATTTAGTTTTAGAGTTTGATTTTCAGAAATACCCGAGGCATTCATCATCACATCCTTGGGGAAGCGAGCCCTCAGTCCATCCTCCATCCCAATATATAGTGAAACCGTGGTGGAGATCATGACCAACACCGCTGTGCTCAAGATACAGATATTAGCGAGTCCAACAGCGTTTTGCTTCATGCGGTAGAGCATTCCCGAGATTGACGTGAAATTTCTAGTTTTGTAGTAAAACTGTTTATTCTTACGAAGTAGCTTTAAAATGGCAATACTACCCGCAGTAAAGAGACAGTAGGTTCCAACCATCACCAGAATCACCGCTACGAAAAACAAGCTAAGGGCAGATAGGGGCGACTTTACAGTGAGTGCCATGGCATAGCCGATACCTAGTGCAATGATTCCAATTATAGTCATCAACCATTTGGTTTTCGGCTCCTTTTCACCATGTTCACCACCTCTTAAGAGCTCAATTGGCTTAGCCATATGAATCTGGAAAAGGTTAGAGATTAGGGTTGCTGCGAAAATCCCTATAAAAACTAACAGCGTTATTTCCATAGAAGGTATGGACACAGAAAAGCCAAAGGGCACGGCAAAATCCAGTATTTTTAAGAGTACCAAGAACATAAGCTTGTTTAAAATTACGCCACCCATAAGACCGAAGACCAGGCTGATGAGCGATATAAACACATTTTCATAAAGTAAAACGATGGAGATATGCTTTTTGCCCAGCCCTAAAATGTTATACAGGCCAATCTCTTTTTTACGACGTTTTATTAAGAAACTGTTGATGTAAAACAGAAATATTGCCGAAAATATGCCGATGACAATGGTTCCAAAATACAAAATCATTTTAAGGCTATCTGACCCGCTGACACCGTTTAGCCCCTCGTTAATAGAAAGAGCATGCATGATATAAAACATCATAATCGTGCAAATGCAGGTAATGACATAGGGCAGATAGGTTTTGCCATTCGCTTTAATGTTGGTTCTAGCAAGTTTCAGATAGAGCATGTTATTCAAGGTGACCACCGCCCGTGGCTAAAACAGTCAAGGTGTTGGAGATCTTCTCAAACATTTCCTCGTTGTTCATAGAGCCTCTATAAAGCTGGTGGAATACCTCGCCATCTTTAATAAAGAGCACCCGCCCTGCGTGGCTTGCAGCCTTTGTGCTGTGAGTGACCAATAAGATCGTCTGTCCCTCTTGGTATATTTCTGAAAACAGCTTAAGCAGATGATCTGTCGCCTTTGAGTCTAGTGCCCCTGTTGGCTCATCTGCTAAAATCAACTGTGGTTTTGAAATTAAAGCTCTGGCGACTGCCGCTCGTTGCTTTTGGCCCCCCGACACCTCATAAGGGAATTTGTCCAAAATATCGCTGATTTCCAGTTTCTCTGCAATAGGCTCTAAACGACTGGCCATTTCCTGATATGATTTACCCGACAACACCAGGGGTAAGAATATATTGTCCCGCACAGAAAAGGTATCCAGTAAATTAAAGTCCTGAAATACAAACCCTAAATTATCTCTGCGAAAGGCAGAAATCTCACGTTCTTTAATGGAGACAATGTTTTGTCCATTGAGCAGCACCTCGCCACTTGTTGGTTTATCTAAGGCTGCCAAAATATTAAGCAGTGTTGTCTTTCCCGAGCCCGATTCACCCATAATAGCAACATATTCGCCTTTCTCAATAGAGAAGGACACACTGCTTAACGCTTGCACCTGGTTCCCACCAAACCGAGTCGTGTAGATCTTTTTTAAATTGTTTACCTCGAGTAATCTCATACTTTCTTCCTCCAATGACCTCTTGACTTGTTATTTTCTTTCTATACCTAATAATAATAAAAAAAGAAATGCGCTGCCATAACTTTAGCTTACATTTCTTCCTGCAACCTTACAATCCTGTAAGGTTGCGCTATTCTATTAAGATCTTGACAGAAGAAAGGTCTATTTTAACCGTTGTTCCAAGGTCGATCTGTGAGATTATCGTTACTTTATGGGATAGCTTATCTAAAATCTGCTTACATAGATACAGCCCAATCCCTGTTGATTTCTTATCCATTCGCCCGTTAAATCCTGTGAAACCCTTTTCAAATACCCGAGGCAAATCTTCGCCGGCAATGCCTATGCCGCTGTCCTTAATTACTAAGGTTTTTTCAGCTTCCATATAAATAGAGATCGTCCCTGACTTTGTGTATTTTAGAGCGTTTGAAAGTATCTGCTCAAGAACAAAGAGAAGCCATTTCTCATCCGTCAGTACCAGGCAGTCCAGCTCTTTAAAATCCAGGGTAATCTTCTTTCCAATAAATATTGTGGCGTATTTTCTAATCGCTTGCTTAACAACCTTGGAAAGATCATACTGCGAAAGCACTAAGTCAGAGGAGATGCTTTCAATCCTTAGATAGCCTAAAACCATGTCTACATACTGCTCAATTTTAAAAAGTTCGGAGGTCAGTTCGCTATTTTGCCGCGACGCCTCTGTTTGCAAAAGAAGCCTCATGCCAGAAATTGGGGTCTTGATTTGATGCACCCAAAGGGTGTAATAATCGATCATTTCCGTCTGACGAACGTCTGCGTTTGAAGTGATTTTAGCGTTTTCCTCAAAAAGCAAGGTCAGCAAGGTTTGATAATCCTGCTCCAATAGATCCCTTGCTTTGGGTAGTTCGTCAATATTAACTGTGATCCTATTCATGAAGCTCATTAGCAGGTTATGACGAAGGTAATATTGGTAAACGTCATAAATTAACCAAGGTATAGAACAGGACAAACACAAAATAGAGGCGTATAACACTGCGTCAAGTGGTAGTGAATATAGGTAAAAAACTATGGCGAAAATTAATGTAAAACCCAAAAACAGGAGCCCTATCTTACGTCGCTTTTTCAGGTACGATATCAAAACAGTTGTATTCATTCTACTCCACCATATATCCTAGGCCTTTTTTGGTCTTAATAAACTCACAAAGCCCCATTTCCTCGAGCCTCTTGCGCAAACGAGCAACATTCACCGTCAGTGTATTATCATCGATAAAGCTATCACTTTCCCAAAGTCTTGTCATAATCGTATCACGAGCAATGACTTTGCCGACATTTTCGAGTAACACTTGCAGTATCTTAAATTCATTTTTTGTCAGTTCAATTTTCTTATTTTCGAAGCTAAGCGTTGTATCGCTAAGATTGAGCACAGCACCGCTTTGCTCAATAATATTCATCTGCCCACCAAAGGAATAGGTTCTTCTAATCAGTGCCTGCACCTTTGCTACGACTACATTCAGGTCAAACGGCTTGGCAATAAAATCGTCCCCACCCATATTAACCGCCATCACAATATTAATATTATCCGACATAGAAGAAATGAAAATAATTGGCACCTTTGACAGCTTGCGGATTTCACGACACCAATGGTACCCATTGAAGAAAGGTAATGAAATATCCAGCAAAACAAGCTGAGGATCAAACTCTGAAAACGTTCTGAGCACCGCTTGAAAGTCAGTGATATAGTCGACTTGGTAGCCCCACTGACACAAATAATTTTGAAGCCCTTTTGCGATCACCAAATCGTCCTCTATAATCAATATTTTATACATAATATCCTCCAAGACCTTTGATTTTGAGACATAGACAATGTTTGACGTATACCTTACTTTTTCTCCGAACTTCATGGTATTCCTTCCATCAATGTAAATCTTCTGAAAATGTCCTACTTAGGGTGATCAATTGCCTCCTCTATCAATGACGAAAACCACACACCTATCGATTATAGGCATGTGGCTTAGGTATCATTGATGGCAGGTATTCTAACTTAAATTCACGATACTATTGACCCCTTCTCTATCTTTTACATATTTTACGGTGATCCCATCACCGATTTTAAGGAAGGGTAATCGTTCTGATTTAGAAATATTTGCAGTAAAGACCTCGCCCTGTCCTTCTAACAGGACATAGTAATAAGAATTTCCTTCAATCACGACATTTTGGATATCTGTAATCTTAGCTGTGACTTCAAATTCTTCTTTGGGCTCTTGTGAAATCTTCTCTGTTGATTGAGTCCCTTTATTCGTAAACTTCCCAACCGTTTCTTCCACAGTAACCCCTGTTGTTACTTTTTGATAATCCTCAGCATCGACTAAGGCATACATCTTAATTAACCCCGCCTTATCTTTTAAGGCCATGAAATACGTCGGTTTTGCATTGATGTTTAATAGAATAGGGAATGTTGAGTCATAACCCTTCTCTTGAACTGCCCCCTTGGCGCTATCCATCGCAGAATATTCCTCTGCTGACGGTATACTGTAAAACTTGGTATCTTTTGTTCGTAAATTAACCAAGATAAAACCAATATTTGATTCATCCTGCACGACAGAGGTTATTCCGGTATACAAATATACGTCATCCTTAATGGCAAGATAGTTGTATCCATCGGTTGATGCCAGAACACCTCGTTGTCCAAACATTGAATTAAGAAATCCACCTTGATATTTACCATTGTAATTCACTTGTTCTAACACGAGTTCGGACTCAAAGACTCTATCAACCCACGTCGGAACCTCTTCGATTTTCACCTTTTTGTGCTCCCCTGTTGAAGCATTTAACATAATCACTTCTTTTACATCAGTCGCCCCAAAAAGACCGATGGTATTTTCATGCACTGATACAATCCAATAAGGTACTCCTTGTTCGTCGACTTCAAAACTAAAGTCTCCTAAAATATCAGTCATATAATGAAATCTTAAGTATCTTTTGAGATTCCTGCCAAATCGTTCGCTTTCCGAATACATGATATTTTGTTTTGGCTTTTCGAGCGTTACTTTTCCATTAATCATATCGACTACTGTATAATTCGGAATTCCTGCTTTAGAATTATTAAACCATTTAAAGAACCCAGCGTACTCCAACGGAGATATTCTGACTGGTTTACCTTGGTAGTTGATTTGCGTATAATCCGCAGCTACGTTAAATTGTGAGACCAATTCAACAATCTCACCCATTTTTCGATCACCAAGTCTTTGAGCCGAATCTCTATCAACGGTTGGGACTTGATCAACCGTTATTTCTGCAACATCTGCTGCAAAATTGCCTTCCTGTTTTTCAATTAACGTTGCGTATTGTTGGGCATGAAATAATGGTAAAGAGTAAATAATGATGAGTCCCACGGTTGCCAATACAACCACTGCTCCGGTGAGCAGATAAGACGATACTTTGACGGTTCCCTTGAAGGTAATGCCTTTTTTTCCGACTACTACATGGGGTACAATAAATAATATTCCACCTATAAGAAGTATTATGGAAAGGTATACCCAAAGGCTCACTGATTGGATGTTAAGAGGTATCAGTAGGAAATAATATGAGATTAAAATAAGTGCTATCCAGATAATAGCCGTGATAATTGTTCCCTTTGCATTTTTCATGGTTTGAATTCCTTTCCTTTGTCAGCTCAGTCTTTATGGCACCCTGCCATAAACCTTAACAAGCATTTTTAGACAGTCCCTATATCTATTTCTCTAAAAGTAGTCGGATTCCTTTATATACATGGCTGGAGCCTTTATACTAGCTCCATATATCTGCTTCTTTACTTTTTGAGCGATTAATCCTCGAAAAATCCACCCTTGAGAAAACATACGTTGATAGTAGTAAAAATACGAGTCCGAAAACCAGTACAATCGCTATGCTGATATTCGGTGTAATGACAAAATTCCCTATTTTGAAAGCAAGCTGTTCTGCAATCAATTGATCGGTTGATAAAGACGTCTTTTCCAGTATGATCGTTCTAAAATACGCTGTTGTATAGGTCATGGGATTGAGATACGCAACATATTGCAATGTTTTAGGTAACATACTGAGCGGGATATAGGCTCCACATAGAAAGGTTAACGGCATTGTAATCGCCGTTATAACAATTTGAAAGGTTTGTGAATTCTTAACCAGAGCCGCTAAAAATAATCCTAACCCTGAAAATACAAGTCCAACCACACTCATCACGCCGATGACCGCAAATGGCGTGATCACAGAGGTGAATTTAAGGCCTATAAAAAAACCAATAAACAGAATAATAATACCCTGTAATGTTGTAATGTCCCCGCTTGTCAAGACACGATTTCGAAAAACTTAAGATAAACTCCTTTCTTCACGATCAGTTTTATTTTCTACTTAAACGAGAGCATTTATCTCCGTTTCTTAATCTCTGGTTCAAGGGAAACGCCGGGTCAATGTGGTTATACAACATGCCCTTGAACACCGTTCTGAGCATAATAGATGCTGGCGGGAGTGGCATACTCTAGTGATTGGTGAGGTCGGTTCCAGTTGTAATGTTTCATGTACTTCTTGGTCATTTGCTTCAACTCCAAGACAGTCTGAGGAGCTTCTGGATATAAACGCTCCCATTTGTAGTTGCGAAAGAAACGCTCGATCCTCGCATTATCTCTACATCGGCCCTTGCCGTCCATGCTGATTCTAACGGTTTCTTTGGTCTTGATACAGTCAATATAGGCTTTTGATGTGAATTGACTTCCCTGATCGCTGTTCATGATTTCAGGCGCCCCGTGAGTCTTTATTGCCTCTTCAATGGCCCGAATGACAAAGTCAGTCTGCATCGTGTTACTCATGGCCCATCCGACGATTAGCCGTGAATGCCAGTCAATGATGCTCACCAGATACATGAATCCCATCGGCGTCCCACGTAGGATAAGCATTCGGCGCCTTGTTCATCTCTGAATAGATTTCCAAACACTTTCCTCCGAACCGTACTTACACCTCTCAGTGTATACGGCTCTCCATCTACCATTTAATATC
>Ga0075525_10000372_pt1 | contig 15958 bp, 22 predicted proteins | sample NGEPertwo_FD_74795 | JGI IMG/M metagenome (GOLD analysis project Ga0075525, IMG submission 74795) | Arctic peat soil microbial communities from the Barrow Environmental Observatory site, Barrow, Alaska, USA - NGEE Permafrost154B-two | ecosystem: Environmental > Terrestrial > Soil > Wetlands >...
CTTCTCAACAGGACTAGTCCGAAGCAACGCCGTCAACGAAGCAATCGATTACATTAACGACTTGGTAGTAGAAGGAGATCCTGAGACACTAGCAGTGGAATATGAAGTATTACACACGCTCAATTCCTTCAGAGTATCACCTTGAAGTAGTTCCTCTTCAGAGAGGAACGACGTATGAATGGAATTGGTCTACCGTCAATGGTGTGTAGAGGTACTGGTAGAGATGGGGACTAGACACGTATAGTGGCAGTTGTAGATGAAGTGCGCGAATCAAGTGATGGTGAATCCACTCCTCTTGTGTAAAGTCGATGCGAATTACCGAGCAGCCCATCATTAGCGCGAGATGTGTCTTGACTCTATCTATCAGTTGTGCATTGAGGAAGCCTTTCTTAGTCTTGTGATACTTCCGGACGTATCGGAAGTGTTGCTCGCCGTCGTATTCCACAATGTATCCCTTACTATGCCACTGAAAATAGAAGTCGTACCTCCTCTTCGGTAGAGAGGGGAAGGTAGCTTGCGGAATGAAGGGAATGTTGTTGTACCGGAAGAACACTCTGACGGCTCGCTCACCTTTGGTGCCGCATTCAGGACACCACTTGCCACGGAACTTAACCCGATTGAAGGTTTGGTAGAATATGTGTCCTTCCGCGCATTGCCATTTCGACTTTCCTCGTGCCTTCTTCTCTATAAGAATACCTCCCCTCTTCGTGGCGTACTCCATCCTTATTACTACTGTCTGATTTCCAAACGACGATCAGTTCATAAAGAGCAGAGTGGTAGCAGAAAGAATGGAAGACTTTCAACGTCTGGGCTTCGATCCGGTACCCGACGATGTCAAGAAGAAGCTGAAGAAACTCAATCCGTCACTGAAGCCTCGTCTACACAGGTATCAAGGAATGGGTCACTACGACTTGTTAGTGGAGCACAAGAGAGGATTTCTACTGATGGACATGGGTGGCGAGAACTGGCTCACTCAGGAACAAAATGACAAAGTCTACGCCGCCATCGACAGTAAGTGTTGTTTCCGCAAACTCAAAGATCTCTTCCCTGGCATTGCAGGACAGAGTTGGTTGAAGATCGTCAAAGAAGAGCAGTTCGACGGTGGTCGCTGTCAACACATCGAGGTCATCACTCCTCAGCAGCAGTGATCACGGAACTCTTGCACTATTCGCTGAATGGGTTGGTGGAATTTCTCGATTGCAATCTCAGGACTCAGAACTTCCGATTGCGGGAGCCAGACTAGCGCTACCACTTCTTCGTTGGGAGTGAACCGTCGCCAGTACTGGTCGTAAGGAATTTCCACTAAGACGAAGAACCCAGTGAGATTCCCTCTACGACTGTAGAGCTTCCAGACAGACGGGTTGTCATTCACAATGGCATCTTCAACGACACGTGTCAGAACACTACTGCTCTCTTCATCGGTCTCTCGGAGAAGACAGTCGATGGGGCGTTCTCCTTTTCTGATCTCACAACCACCTCCGAAGTCAGACCAGACTACCCTCGGTTCGACCAATCCGTCATAAACACTGAGTCCCATGAGCCAGTGAGGTTCTCCGTTGATGTAGGTGTATGGTATGACACCCGTTCTGGTGGATTCTCTATTGAAAACGAAGAGTTCTGACTTGTCAACCAGTTGCATCTTTCTACTACTGATAATTTCACTCTACTCGAGTGAAATTACTCCTTGCCGAACATCTGTCGGAAGAGTTCCGGGTTCTTCTCCTCCAGTAGTTCTCTGGCCTCAGCGGCTCGGTCCTGAGTCCACTTCCAACTGCGGATAGTCTCCCGGACGTCTACCATGCTGTAGGGATCCCCAGGTCTCTGTAATTGAATGCCGATCCAGTATTGGTAGAGAATCTTCAGCAGACTATTGCCCCGTTCTGCTTTCCGCAGATCTTCCTCGATTTCAATGCCGCGTTCGTCAGCCATGACTATCGCACACTGGACTGCTCCATAGAACTGAGTGATCATGTTGTAGGCCCCATCCTTCTCGATGAGCTTCAAGAGCGCCAGTACATCGAGCCACGGTTTGGACATGGTCAGAACGTTGTTTCTGACTCTGCTCCCGGCGGTCTAATCACTTTTAATTAGCTCCAGCTAAAATGAATGCAGAGGCGACAGAAATTTCCAAAGCCGGTACGGCAGCCGCTCCGCAACGAACAGGAGCTAAAGCCATCTCCACACTCGCTCTAGTGGTTCTCGCTGGTCTGATGCTGGCCATCGGTATTCTCAGCTTGATGATCTACGGAGCTTGTGATGCGAGTGGAAAGAGTGACGCCACTCCCAACTACTATGCAGCAGCATTTGCAATGGGCTTCGGTGTGGGTATACTCGGTTATCTACTCTTCAAGTGGTCTTTCGGCTGGTCGGCTTACATTCCACTGGTGTTATTGACACTACTACTGATTGTGGTGTCGTCATTCAACCTCTACTACTTCAACAGTGATTCAGAGATGGCCGGTCGCGCCTTCAATGCTGGATTGATCGGTGTCGGTTCGGGTTTGGCTTTGGGCTTCATCCTGTCGGCAATAGAGGCCGTTCCTGACTTGGTCCGCATTCAGATCCTGGGCGTGCTTCTGTCTGTGGCGATTGTTATCTTCTCGATCTTCGGTATCAACACGTACCAGAAGTGTGATAAACCAGCATCAGTCCGTCCAGACCTGATTGCTCTGGGGGTGATGTTGGGCATCGGTCTCCTGGCTTTCATCGGCGTCATCGCTAGTTTCTTCATATAATTCCCCAGCTGAGCTGGTAAATTCGACTTTTTTAGATGCGTCTCCTCTTTGCGGGCGGAGGTGATTCTTCCACAGAAGAGTCGTCACGACTACGCTTCAGCACTTCAGGGAGATCGAAGTCGAAGTCGTCATCGGAAGCCTCCCCGTGACCACAGTTGAAATCGGAGGCACCGCGTTCGTCAACTGGTGGTGTTTCGGAAGACTCGTCCTCCTGTTGAATCTTTTGCATCAGAGCCCTGTATTTCTCGAACCATTCATGGTCTCGCGCCAATTCGTAACTGCTCTTCATTCTCTCATATGAGATGTGTCCGTCCTCAGGTGAGAGTCCCAATCGCTCTTCAATGTTGGACTGATCGACGGCGTAGCGTTGACTGAAAGTCAGTTCGAGTTTGTCAGCCAGTTCGTTGGCACAAAATGAAAGCGTAGATATGTGAGTTTCATTGAACGGACGATGTAGATGACACCATCCGTACCAAGTGTCGCCCACACGACTTAGACAGGAGTGACCCTCGACTTCGCCGCGACATCTCTGACCACGTGATGTGAATCCTGAACAACAGATGTCCACATCAGTCCGACCACCATCACATCCTTTCAAATGTCCGTATTCCGTGAGATCGAGTTTGACGCTGGCAACAAAGTCATCGATACATTCGCAACAGTACCACGGAGCATTCTCCTCCATATCATAATTGGTAGGACTGGGCTCGTGACATTCACGATGGTAGGACCGCTTACACTCCTCACACACGATGAGTTCACCGCCATCTTGGCACTCCTCGCAGTAGTCACTGCTGAAATCAGAAGGAACAACTTTCGAAGTCGACTCCATTGGGAAAGCTGAGTCCCGTTAAGTGTTTGAATTCGATGTCAATTTTCAACCGTTTCGGTTGAAAATGTATACTGTGTTACTGGTGACGTGCTCGCTTCAACGGCGGACCCTGCTCCTCATCAGAGAGTGCATCGAGGATGAGAGACCACTCCTCGTCCAGTTTCACTAGATCGATGAATGTTCGTTTGGGAGGCCTCTCCTCATCGGAGACCAGATCCAAGACTGCACTCCGTTTCTCCTGCTTGGGTTGCGGTTTGTTGGCGAGAGCTTTCTTCTCACGTTTCTCCTTGCGCAGTTGCTTCATGCGACGATCGGAGATGTGATTAGTTGGCACTTTTTCTCCGTAATAAGCCGGTAAACCCAAGACCTTCTCGATGTTGTCCTGATTGATACTCATTCTCTGAGCCATACTCAGACCCAGTTCATCGGCCATTTGATTAGCGCAAATGGACAGGTCTAGATCGTATCCCACATCAGCCTGCTTACAGTAGATCAGATAATGACTGTAACAACGGCATTTTCGTACCTCGCTACCAGGAACTTCCCAAACACAACTCTGCTTGGAACTCTGTGCACCACAGGGGTGACCGTTTCGCGTCGGTTCAATGCACTTCGGTCCTTGTGTGTTGGGAATCCATTTACTCAAGCACCCGTCGAGATGTTTGTGATTCGTCAACTTCAGCCGGCACCGATGACAGTCCCACGGTACGTCGGGATCCATATCGTGATCAGTGATGGGACGTGGGTGGCAGCACCGATGCCATGAGCACTCGCAAGTGTCACAGATGACTAGATCGCCGCCTTCCTCACAGACTTCGCAACTCATCTCACTGGAAGATATACAGAGAGTGACAAGAGTCGCATGCTCGAATTCGATGTCAATTTTCAACCATTCGATTGAAAATGCAAGTGTTCATTGCTGGTCGTCACTAACCAGAGCAGGAGGCTCATCACACGACCGTGGTGTCTGTTCATCATCGCTCTCGAACCAACCGTGTTCAGAACAGAGCTCGAGCAGGCGATGAAGTGTGACTTTGTCAGTATCGTCAATACCTTCGTGTTGAAGGTGACATTCTTCGCAGACCTCACCACCCAATCTCATTTTGAACTCCATCAGAACTCTGTATTTGGCAGGTTCACCGATTTAGGTGTCATTTTTTGAAGTATCTGTTAACAGCCCAGACTGCCGCGACTACCAGAATCAACGATCCACCAATAAACAGCGCCGTCATAGGCACGTGGTAATCTCGATACCATCCTCCTTTCTCAACTGTCGGCCAGATCTCCTGTCTCAAGAAAGTCTCGTCGTAGCCGAACCAGTCCTCTCGGTAGCGTTCTAGACGTTCCTGAATGTCGGGTAGCGTACCTGCGCGAGCACCCCACATTCCAGCCATCATGGGTAGGAGGAATTGGTACTTGTTCAAGAGAAGGAAGGGTTTCCCCGATTCCATCCACCGGTGAATGTCTGATAGACAAACGAAGTCGTCGTCGGCGTCCAGTGAAACGAAGTTGAGGTTCTCGCTACCAGGAAGGAATCGCCAGAGTGCACCACCGTGTCCTGGTAGTCGTGGCATAACAATCACCTCTCCACCATTCGAGACGATCTCTTGGGCGACGTGCTTCGGGATCTCCTCAGAGAGATAGACACGGGGCTGCCAGCCGGGAAGGACGTCTCTGATCTTCTGAACGTTCTTCGATAGTTGTGGGTAGTACTTATTCCAATTTCCATACAATGCGTATGAGATTACACCAGTCCGGTCCCTCCTCCCGCCAATACGAGTCACTTCACGGTAGTTCTCCTTGACTGGAGCTGGCTCTAGCTGAGTGAGGACCCGTTTCCAGTAGCCTCGTTTATTCATTGAGTAAACGATGCCTAGTACGATCGCCATCACGACGAGAACGACGATTAACCAGAACATCTCTTTGGAGAAGAGAGAACAATTTCTTCGATTTACGTGAATCGTCACGTAAATGGGATTACCCAATCACCTACTCAGGGTCACTCCGATTGGTAAGTGATCACTGCTATTGGGACCGTCGTCTACAATAGCACTGTCTACAACTCTCGGCCAGAGAGTGTCCGACACGATCACGTTGTCGATTCTCATACCGAAATTCGGTCGTCGTATTTTACCAACCCACGAGTACTCTCGGATCCCGGGATGCTGCTCCCTCCAAGGGTCTATCCAGTTTCCAGAGGAGAGTAAGGTGTTGAAGTTCTGTCTTTCCGGAAGAGTGAAGCCGGCCCATGAACTCATGCCGACCGGATCTGAGACGTCGAGATTAGACAGTGCGACGTTCACGTCTCCCATCCAGAGGGTGGGTCCAGAAGTGCGCGCTGTCTCTAGGAGTCGGTAAAATGCCGGATCCCAGACTTCCGTGCGATACTCTAGATTCTTGAGGCCACTACCGCTATTGGGAGTGTAGGTGCCAATGACGTTCATCTCGCCATTGAGTTGTATCAGAATCACACGTCCGGTACTGGCCTCAGAACTCTTACTATCAGAGCGTACGCCAATGCCCATCGGAACTGCGAACTGAGTGTAGGTGTGTTCTTTCTTGATGAGCATGGCCACACCGTGATGTCCGACAGGAACGTGTGCATTGATGACGTGGTGGTAGTCGTCGAATTGGCCGAACCACCTCTGCAGTTCTTCTACACTCTTCTTGGTCTCAGTCAAGAAGACCACGTCAGGTTGCTCAGCTTCTAAGTACTGTTTCAGCCAGACGTGAATTACAGGCGTGTACCTTTCCACGTTCCACGAGACGAATCGGTAGTGTGATGAATTCCCTACAACCTCCATGACTACTCAGCTCTCAGGTGTGGTTTCCAGCATCAATTGTATTTCCAGGCTAGCCTGGAAATTACGGCTTTTTTACGAAGCGAAGTGGCAGACGTCTACGATTACTTCTTTCGACTCATCTTTCTGGTCGAAGCGAAGTACTACGAAGACGTTAGGATTGAGGATGGAACCTCGATAGGCCATCTGAAGCTCCTCCAGCTCATCCCAGTTAAGGTCTTCTAAAGCGTCGCCCCAATGCGAGAGTTCGTTGGGGATGAGCACCTGGACACGGTGACCCGACTTGATGTCGGTAACGACACCGCTGAGTTGGTCGTAGAACTCATCGACGGTGGGAGTCAGTTTGGTAATCGACATGGTTAGAGTGAAGAGTGACTCCTAGTCGAGATGTCGAATTCAAAATCAGTTACATCAACTCCTCTTCGATTCGTCTCTCGGCATCCCTCCTCATCAGCCAGTCCAGAACGTTGCTCTTCAGCAGCCAGCAGTTGGTCTCGTCCACTCTTTCGGCTAAACGGTCCCAGTGTGGATAGGACTTCAGGAGAGGGAAGGTGTCCAAGAGTCCTTCCTCCAACTTGTAGAAGACAGTCGGGTAAGAATACTTGATGTAGGTGACGTTTCTTACAGGAAAGGTACTGCCCAGACCTAACGTGCTGATGATGACTCGATCAGAAGTGACTTCTGCAATCTCCTTCAGTCGTTCAGTGGTGAGTTCCTCTTCCCAACTCTGAGTCTGGTGTTTCTGTGCGAGCTTGTCCAGTACTGCTTGGGGTGAACCGAACTTCACAGAGAGTTCCGGGACGGTCAACGAGAACCAGTCCTGGTCCGGCTCTCCCAGCGGATTAGTTATCGGCCTTCTCACCGCGAAACTCTTGACCTCTCCCGATGGATCTGCCGTGACGAAACTCTTAACCTTACTCAGATCACCGATGGCTGTCGATCCGCTGGGACCCAGTGATGGATCGGCCGTGACGAAACTGGTGGCATTGCTGGAATCTCCAATGGCTGTCGTTCCGCTGGGACCCAACGGTGGATCTGCTGTGAGGAAACTCCTGAGTTGATTCACGTAACTTCCTATCAACCCCTTCTCTATGTCGAGCTCTTCTGACATTGACAGGGTTTCCTTAAGTCCCTCTCTACTTAAGGGAAACCACACATGTCGCTCCCGTTTGCCGTCTCCGAGATGAACTTGGAGGTGGTCATTCGGTTACCACTGACCGACTTCTGCACGATGGCCTCTACCTGTCGATACTTCTCTGATCTAATGGAGACAGCGTGGGCCGCTCGTATCACTGGAGAATTCGGCTCAGTGTTGAAATGGAAACCCCATTGCGAATCTTACAGACAACAGTACTGTCGACTCAGACGAGCAGAACATCCCGAACGTTCCATTCTGGACGGTCGACTAGACGAACTGGTCTGCTTCCATAAACGAGGGAGACTCAAGCTCGGCCAGTTCTACATCAATTCAGCTGCTGGGAACGGCTATACGGACATCCTCCACTGGCTGGAACCTCTAGGCTTCCTTCCCAATCAGCGCGGTGCCGACAGGGCTGCTGGGAACGGACAGATCGAGGTCTTGGACTGGCTCGAAACTAAAGAAATTCTTCCCACTTCCATCGGTATGGATTGGGCATGCGGGGACTTCTCTAGAGGAGGTCACATCAACGTTCTGGAGTGGGGTGAGAAGAGAGGGATTCACGCTACTGTGAACGGGGCAAGTATGGCTTGGCACTACAGTCACGACGCAGTCCTGGAATGGCTCGGAGTACGGAACATCAAACCAACACCGTTGAGTTTCGTTGTCGCTCCGAATAATTCTTGAGTTAGAAAAGAGATGTCATTCACACAAGTTTTCGATGCGGACCTGAAGATCGTACTACGGTTGGATATCGAGGCCGTCGTACAAATGACGTACGTCTGTGGATATTGGTACGAGTTCTTCGGGAACGATGTGATCTGGAGGGAACTCATCGAAAGAGACTTCGGTTCAGAAGTCCTCAAGCACCGGCCGGACGATCAGACACCCAAACAACAGTATTTTTACCTGAGAGGCGTGAGTGATAACGTTCTGGATGTGATAGCAGCTGGCCGAATAGACGGTTTGATTGCTCTACGATACAAGGCGGTACTGACAGAAGAAGTCGCTGACATCACTGCTGAATGCGGTCACGTTCACATGCTCGACTGGCTCGATCAGCAAGGTATTCTTCCGAACAGAAAAGGCGCCAATTGGGCAGCCGGTACCGGGCGAATCTCAACTCTTAACTGGATGAAGGATAGGGACATCTTGCCCACTGTGGATGGGGCGAATTTCGCTTCAGAGAACGGTCATCGAGAGGTGCTGGAGTGGCTGGAAGATCTGAAGATCTATCCTGAAATTCGAGGTGTGAACCTTGCCGCCCAAAACAACCATCGAGAAGTCTTGGTGTGGCTTCACCAGCATCGAGGTACACTGCCGTCGGTGGGTGGTGCTAATCTAGCTGCATACAAGGGTCGAATGGAGACCCTCGGCTGGATGGAAGAACACGACATTCTTCCCAACCAGCTGGGTGCCAACAGAGCTGCAGAAGCCGGCCAGCTAGAAACACTAAAATGGTTAGCCGTCAGAGGTATCGTTCCTGACCAAGGGGGTGCTAATCTAGCTGCCGAACACGGACACGTTCACGTTTTAGACTGGTTGGAGGAAATGTCTTTACTCCCGACTGTTCATGGCGCCAACTTCGCAATTATGATGGGCAAAGTAGAATCTCTAAATTGGTTAGAGAAGAGAGGTGTCGTCCCGGAGTTACCAGGAGCCAACTGGGCTGCCGAGGCCGGTCGCTTAGATATGTTAGAGTGGTTGGAAGCAAGAGGTGTAGTTCCTAATGTAGAAGACGGTGCCAACTGGGCAGCTGCCAACGGACACATTGAAGTCCTAGACTGGTTAGCGGACAGGGAGATCTTTCCCAATGCTGAAGGTGTGAGGTTGGCCGAGAGTTTCAGCCAGATCCGATCCCTCTACTGGTTGGGAAAGAGAGGTATTGGATTGTAAAATGCAAGCCGGGCTTGTACTTTACATGTGTTAGAAGAGTCGTTTACCGTTTTGAAAACAGAAGGTTTCGTCTGCACCCTCTCGGTTCTTGATTCTCCGTACGACAATATTATGTATTGTCTTCGGATCGTCAGTACAGGCAACGTGTTCGGAAACTTGACAGTATACCTGATAGAGATCGTGTGGTGAGTACCTGAGATCCGGTCGTCGAATCTCCTCCATGAGACGACCGATGACCTCTCTGGAGTTATTACACGAGTGACTCATTAGCTTAATAGAGGAGAGTTCGAATATTAAGACTCAATTACTGATTCTCGAAGAAGTACCGGACTCTTTGTGGAGGATAGAGACCGTTCCAGGTAAACCGGGTCTCCAGTTGGTTCTGGACGTCCTGATAAGACAGGCCACCCTTGAGCTCGATGGTGAAGTAGTAACAGTTGAACCCGGGCTGGTATCTGGTGGTCAAGGAGAGCTGCGGACACTTGATACAGGTGGGTCGTAGACTATCGATGATAGAACACGGTCCGAAGTACGGGTTGGTTGCTGACCACTTCGCGTGTTGTATTCCAGTCCCTAGTACAGCATATGCTCTAATGGCGATCTTCTGTCCAGGATAGAGTCTGAGGATGAGGAGGTCGGGGTAGAACGGCTTCGGGTATCGGTCAGCAAAGATCTGCAGTTGGTTATTGAACGGGACCCACCGAAGTTGATCTGAGGTGACATTCATGACCTGTTGTGTGTTGTTCTCTACGACTAGATCGAAGACTATACAGCTACGTTCGGTACACGATGACTGAGTGGGACTGCTCTCTCCCTGTGCATACAGTTCCATTCTGAGTGGATCGGCATTAATAGGAATCAGACCCAGTCGTTGTGCTATGACTTCTTCGTAAAGAGGACTAGTGTTGGCAGCGATCTCGATCCAGTTGATGGCTGGTGAGAGCAACTCGGTCTGCAGCCACCGAGACACATGATTGATGGGCGGTTCGTTGATATTGTTGATACGCCACGTCCGTGACCGTCTCTCGTCTTTACAGAGACAGACTTCGTTTTGAGGGAACACTCTCTGTAGGTCCATCTTTTAGTAGTGAGGATAAATTAAACTGATCTCCCATTTTCGTGCAGCCAGAGATGTAGTACCTAAGATGTCGCTCACCGTGGTGCTGACGTCGATGAGCGAATTGAAACGAGAGGTGGTGAAGAGAGTCCTACCTCATGCCACTATTGTCTGTGTAAACAATGCAGGCACCTCGGTTCCCGAGCAACCCATCAATAGTGGTGCGGCGTGTGCGCGAATGAGAGCAGATCGCGCTCTGACTATAATCGCGGCTGGTTGGGACCTGGTCATCAGTATGGAGAGTGAGATCAGCACTACCGGCATCCTGGTAAGAGACTGCTGTCACGTCCTCCTGCTCACTAAAGACGGCCAAGAGTACCGGGCCATTTCTGATGGTATTCCCATTCCTGGACACTGGGATCCGGTTATTCCGGGCGACTACCAGCTGAAACACCTAGGTAGTCCCGAGACGTACGGATCCACACTCGCTACAAGGTACGGTGTCGATCCTAAGAACTGGATGGCCGATGTCGGCCTAATGGGACGTCAGGTTTGTGACAGACGCGATCAGATGGAGAACCCTCTCCGAGAAGTCGTCGATGCGTGGGCCGAAAAGGAGATACCCAAAACCATCATTGTGGTCCCGGACTTTCCCAAGCCGGGAGTGCTCTACCAAGACCTCTCAGATGTCCTGGCCGCACCTCACCTGCTGGAGAAGCTGGTCAGAGACGCAGTAGTGCTTCTGAAGAGGGAAGTGGGCACCTCACGCGTTAAGGTGATGGGATTGGACGCCCGCGGATTCATCTACGGTTCACTTATTGCACATGCTCTCCGGACCGGGTTCATCATGGCCCGGAAGAAGGGGAAGCTGCCTCGTAAGACTGTCGAAGTCACGTACGCGACTGAGTACAGTACCTCCACCATCGAAGTCATGGTTGACCTGATCCAGAAGGGAGACCGCGTGGTTGTGGTGGACGACCTAGTAGCCACCGGAGGGTCGTTGAAGGCCGCCTGTCAACTGGTGGAGAGGTGTGGAGGAACCGTGGTGGCGTGTCTGGTGGTACTGTCGGTGCCAGAACTGCTAGACCAGGCCGTGGAGAAGTTGGCGCCCGTTCCCGTTCATGTCCTGTATTAAATTTGATGTGCTACATCGAATTTAGAGTTGATTCAACCATGTCTCTCATCGGTCTCGTGGACGTCGACTTCTTGGTTATCTTGGAACTCTCCCTCCAGGAGGTGGGTCGAGTGGGAAGAACGTGCAGAGAACTGCGTGATCTCTGTCGATACGATGGCCTCTGGAAGCAACTGGTAGATCGCAACTTCGGCGAAGATCTCCCTGCGTTAAAGGAGCCCGACGAGTCCTTCCTTCAACAACACAAGAATCTAGTCACCGTCCAGAGGAGGAGTGGTGCTGACTACACCAGATCGTACAGTCGGGGAGAGACATCCACTGTGGTGGATCCAGTCAGAGAAAAATTGTTCGCTATAGGATGGGTGCGTGAACACTGCCGTCTGATGGAATTGAAGTACTCGTTTAATTGTGAGGACGTCTGCTGTAACTGTCTTGAATTCGGAAACCTCTACACACTGAAGTGGTTCTGGGAGAGAGGGATCCGTCTGGTAAAGCCTGGTCTAACAGAGATGATCACTAACAATCACTTACACATCTTGGCGTGGTTGAAGACAAAGGGCGAGCTCGCCTTAGACGTCGCTTGGGCCAACTACGCAGCACAGCTCGGTCATATAGAAATCTTAAAGTTCTTCAAGGACAACGGTGTCCTACCCAATGTTGAAGGGACAAACCGGGCTGCCTGGAATGGGAGATTGAATGTGCTACAGTGGTTAGAGTCACAAGAAAGACTACCTGATGCCGATGGTGCTAATTTCGCGGCTGGTCGAGGACGTTTACATGTACTCAGATGGTTGGCAGAACGGGCCATCTTGCCGAATGATCACGGAGTTCGGGAAGCAGCAACTAATGATCGTATAGCAACCGTGAAGTGGTTGATCAATAACCACGAAATTATTCCCGATCGACGAACGGCCGTCCTAGTCGCTAATTACGGGCTACTTACTATGTTAAAACTACTCTACAGTCACGGTGTCGTTCCTGATGAAGTTATTTGTGACCCATCTCCCGATGTCAAAGAGTGGCTTATTGATCACAATCTACCCTATATAGATTATTCTTCATCCGATTCCGATTCCGATTATGCCTTCGATTCCGACTATGAGTACTAACGATTTCGATGTATCACATCGAAATTACTCCACGGAGCCTAGCAGCGAGCCCAGACGTTCCTCACAATCCAGTTCTAAGGAGTAGGCAGCCTCGTGCGTGGCTTCTCCTCCGTTGATGTAGTGGTAGTCACCGTTCCACATGAACTTGTAAGTCCACACTCCTTTGTGGAGATGGACGAATTTGCAGAGAGTGTCATCGGACAATCGCTTGCTGCTGATCAGTTGCTCGATCTCTTCGCGGTCCGGCCACCGTGAGAGCTTGGGTAGTTCTTCGTCGCTGGACATCTTCTACAGCAGTCTGACCGAGGTTACGTTTGAATAACTCAGATCATTTTTGATGTGATTTCAGCGCGTTACATTGAAATTAATCGGGTAGACCACCTCTCTGTCTAATCCAATTTTTAGCCGTTCTTAATCGTGAATCGTTCACATCGAGAAGAGGTATATAATCCACTATTGATTCATCCGAATAACCCAAGAGCAGACTACGTATTAATTCATTCAAATCGGCAGGGAAACGTTCAACTTGATCAAAATGATTGATGAGTAATTGAGCGTTCTGAGCATATTGAGGATAAACCCAGAAATGAGTTCCTGATCTGTCATAGGCAAGCATGACACTGCAGTTAAGGACATCTTTCCTCAATTGTACATCCATAGGATATTGTTTATAATAGTCATTAAGTTCTCCGATATCTCCTGGATCCTGTGAGAATGCATCGTAGTCGGTCATCGCGACTTTCTTCTCCCCTTTCAGGACACAAGCGATCTGCGCATCCCAATTGTCTTCAATTTTCCCAGGCCAATCATTCTGAGTCCATCCACGACAGTAACTAGTATTATATTTCTGAGCATAGTATTGTCTGATCTGATCACAGGAGGACATCTTTACTAACGTGATTTAATTTCAATGCAGCGCACTGAAATTCAGCCTTTTAGAGGAACGACCTTAACGTCTCAACCGCTCTCCATCCGACGTCGAAGGGGTCGTTCTCATAAAAGACGATCCGGTACTTCTTCCCATTCCACTCGAATGCGTAGACGAACCATCCACCATTAAATTGAGAGAACGAGCACGGGGTCGTCTCCGGGATCTGCTCGACCTCCATCAATTGTCTGAGCTCGTCCCGACCGACCTGGTCCAGAATACCATTGATCTCGAAAAATTGGATCTCCATCAATTGTCTGAGCTCGTCGTCCTTATTCTCGAAGTTCTTGACTTCCATTGAAGAACACTGAACGAGGTCCTAGTCCAGTTTTTGACATCACTTCTTGACTAGACCCCACTTAGCATGGTCGATCGCCCCGGTGCGACCGAATTCGAGGAGAAACTCTTCAGTCACCTTGTGGCGTTCCGCGGCCTCCTTCTTGAAGTATTTATTCTCACCTAAGTTGTAGATACGGAAGAGCTTGTCGAAGTAGTGGTCTATGAATGAAGAGAGGCCAACGTCACCACCCACACTCAAATAGTGATCGAAGCGCTCTTCTGAGGCCGTCTTATAGAGTTCATCGAGAGTCGTAGGTCTTGCTGTCTCCGGTGTGAAGTTAGGACGATTGACGTGCTGGTTGTAAAGCCACGTTCGCAGTAGTCCCATGTGGCCCATGGCTTCGAGACGATCGGCGAATCGTGGATAGAGCAACCACTCGTTCTCTTCCGTGATATTTATACTAGGTCTGCCGTGCCACTCCCTCATCACTCGAGAATTGCCATTCTTGGTACACGACACTGCATCAATCATCCTCAAAACGAGCTCTCTGACTTCTTCTTTGTGGGACTCCAGAACTGTACGTGCGTTCTGGTAATCCTTGTTAGCAGGGAAGTACTTCCGGTCATCAGCGTCGTGAAGGAGTGCTGCCAGGCGGATTGCTAGAATCTCGTCTCCGGTGAGCTTGTGGTCAGTGACTTTCAAGGCCTCTTCAGCGTGGTTCAGAACTGCCAGAGCGTGCTCTATTCCGTGAGAGTAGTCAACCTTCCCTTGTAGGATCCCTTTCAATAACTCCGTTTCTTGGTCTAGAGACATTCCGGTAACCTTTTAACGAGGGTTACTTCCTTAGAGAATTTCCATTGCCAGTTCACTTTCTTCTATCAGATAGAGGCTAATATGAGTGTTGGTGATAGAATGACCATTGAAAACAATGGGTTCCCTATGCCAGTATGAAATTTCCGGCGATTCGTCCGTCTCACCCGTTAAGAACAGATTGTAATAAGACTCGTCTTGACTATGAGCGTGCCTTACGAATTCTTCCATTTTGAATAGAGGTGACCCTTCGTACCAAACTTGGCCGTCTTCACGAAGCACAGCTTTCAATCTGTTGAAATTGTATTCGTCTCGAGGGAGATTCCAGAAGGGATAGTCTTCAGGGTTCTCTTCGAAGCGATAGTCGCTGTCCATGACGATCTCAATTTGGCGTACCATTTTCTTACGGACCGAGATTTCTTAAGTTCAGACTGCGGGCGGGAAGATCTGGTTGGTCACTGGATCGTATCGGGTAATCACGTCGCGTTCAGTACCGTCGATAGTGATGAGAGTGACGCGAGTGTGTCCGGTAGGCACGTCGTCTTGATTGTCGGGATCTACAATGAACCGCACTACTTCTCCTGATTGGAGCAGACGGGTAGCGTCTTCGAAGGAAAGTTGTCTCTGTGGGATGGGTGGTGTAAAGGTGGGTAGTCCTCCGATAGAGGACGGATTGTACACGATAGGAGGATTCGATAGAACGTCGTCTTGTCGATATACAAGACGATCGAATTCTCTGAGTAAAGCTCTCCCTTCAGCGAACGGCCACTCTAGAACACCGGTCTGTCCTTGCAGAATCATCTGGAGTCCTTCGTAGAGATTCTCGGCATTCCAACTATGAAATTGAGTGAAATTGAAGAGCACTCCAGCGTTAGTCTGGTTGATGGATAGGTGTAAGTCATCACCGATCCAGTCGGACTGATCGTCGTTGTCATTAGCGAAGAGAGCATTACGAAGCTGTGTCGGAGTCATGTCGGTCAGGGAGACGCCGAATTGTTGACGAAAGTCATCAGCCAAGCCAGCAAATCCGACCTGTCGTCTGACGTCAGAAGTTGCGTAATTTTCTGCATCATATATAGACGGGAAGATACCCACGAAGAAGGTGGGATCGGATTCATACGAAATGAGCACGTACAGTTCAGTCATTTGCTTTCTAGAGAGGAGGAATAATTGATGAGGGTTTCCACTGAAGGTGCCGAGTGAAATGGCGTCAGTACCGGAACCACCGCCAGTGAACAAG
>Ga0075525_10000373_pt1 | contig 15948 bp, 15 predicted proteins | sample NGEPertwo_FD_74795 | JGI IMG/M metagenome (GOLD analysis project Ga0075525, IMG submission 74795) | Arctic peat soil microbial communities from the Barrow Environmental Observatory site, Barrow, Alaska, USA - NGEE Permafrost154B-two | ecosystem: Environmental > Terrestrial > Soil > Wetlands >...
GCTGGCTAAGTCAGAAGAGGATGACGTGAACTCAACGAACAGACGTCAGCACGCCGCGTCGCCGGCCAAATATGCGATCGCCGCGGTCGTCGCCGCGATTGCCGGGTTCGCCACGGTATATTTGAGTCTTGCCCCTTCTGACAATGGTTCCGGGCCCGTTTCGGCGCCGGAAGCGCCTGGAACGAGCGCAGGCGCCGACGAAGAGGTCGTCCCCAAGAGCCCGCTCAAGGGGCTCAACAAAGGGGCCATGGCGGCCTTCCTGGTGCGGCCGAAGCCGCTGGAGCTGCCTGATTTCAGCTTCGCCGGCGCCGGCGGTGCCACCAAATCGCTGGCCGACCTCAAGGGTAAAGTGGTGCTCCTCAACATCTGGGCGACCTGGTGCGTGCCCTGTCGCGAGGAGATGCCACAGCTCAATGCGCTCCAGGCCGAACTCGGAGGCGCCGATTTCGAGGTGGTGGCGATCAATATCGACAAGGGCGGGCCCGATAAGGCGCGGAAATTCCTGGAAGAGACCGGGGCGGCGGATATCGCCCTCTACACCGACCCGACCGGCAAGCTGTTCTCCCAGCTCAAGGCGGTCGGCATGCCGACCACGCTCCTCATCGACCGCGACGGCAAGGAGATCGGCCGGCTCATCGGCCCGGCGGACTGGGCGAGCGCGGAGGCCAAGCGGTTGATTGAGGCCGCGGTCGCAACCCCCGCTCCGGCCGGCTGAGCCGTTCGACCAGTTTCCCCGCAATCTGTTCCGCGGGCGCGCACGCGTTTCTCAAACCGCCGGGCTCGTCGAGTGGGCGCTACTGCACCGGCACCACCGCCTCCTTTTCGAGGCGGTAGTTGAAGGAGCACGTCTCTTCGGCCGGCTTGTTACACGGGATGCCGGACGTGGTGACGTGCATGGTGCGCGCGTCGCCGCTCGATGAGAACTTGTAGCCCTTGACGAAGTCCTCGAAGACGAGGTCCCAGCCCGCGTCGCCGTCGAAGTAATAGAGCTGCAGCGTGCAGCCGTTCGCGTTGCAGGTGGGATTGTCGGCGCCCTCGCATTTGAGCCTGGCGAAATCGGCGATCCAGTCGCTCTTGCCGTCGCCGTTCAAGTCATCGCCGCTAAGGATGGCAGTCGTGTCGGGCTTGCCGCCGGAGGCGCGGCAGACTTGCGCCGCCTCGGCGATAATTTCGGCGATGTCCTCGGGCGGCGCTTCCGCCTTGGCCGGCGTCAGGCCGAGGCCTGAGACCATCGCCAAGCCCGCCAAGACGGCGGCGCGGAACGGCGTAACGCGAGAGGAGTTCAATTGGCGGTGCTGGAGAGGGCGGCGTCGAAAGGCCAGGCCACCTTGAACGCCGGCACATCGCCGAGGCCGAGCTGCTCGGGCGTGATGCTCGACTTGCGGACGGCCCGCTTGCGGCGCTTTTTCGGCTGGCCTCCGCCGCAAATGACCTCACGGAGATGGGCCGGGCCCTCGGCCGCCGAGGCCTTGACGGCGAGCCCGTCGAGGCTCGTGCCGAACAGCGACTTCCAGAAATAGCGCTTGAAGCCGTTCTCCAGCAGTTGGGCGGCGCGGGCGTTGCGCGTGCGGGTCGACGGCTCGCCGAGGACGACGGCGACGAGTTTGCGACCGTCGCGCGTGGCGCTGACCACGATGTTGAATCCGGAATCGCAAATGAAGCCGGTCTTCATGCCGTCGGCGCCGGGAAAGCTGATGAGCAGGCCGTTATGGGTGCGCAGGCTCTTTTGGCCGACCTGCACATGAGTCGAGGCGAAGATGTCGGCGTGCTCGGGGAACTCGATGATGAGCGCGCGGGCGAGCCGGCCGAGATCGCGGGCGGATGTGACCTGGCGCTCATCGGGTAGCCCATTTGGATTGGCGAAATGGGTGGTGGTCATGCCGAGCCGCTTGGCCGCCTCGTTCATGCGCGCCACGAATTTCTCCTCGGTGCCGCCGACGGTCTCCGCCACCATGACGGCGACGTCGTTGGCCGACTTGACGATGAGAACCTTCAGCGCGGTGTCGAGATCGATCGAGCCGCCGACGGCCAGGCCGAGCTTGGTCGGGGCTTGCGTCGAGGCATGCTTGGAACAGATGACCTTGGTGTCGCCCGTCACCTCGCCGTCGCGGATGGCGTGGAAGGCGACATAGGCCGTCATCATCTTGGTGAGCGAGGCGGGAAACCAAGGCGCGTCGGGCTCTTCAGAGTAGAACACGGTGCCGTTATAGGGCTCGAAGACAAGCGCGGGGCTGGCTGTGGCGATCGACGGCGCCAATAAGGCGGCTCCGGCGAGAAGGCTCAAAAAGGCGCGCCTCAGCATGAACCTGTTCCCTCGTTTTGAACGACGCGTCGCGCCTGAAAAGATGATAGCCCCCAGCCCGCTTGAGGGGCCGTGCCCCATAATCACCCGAAATTCGACTGTTCCGTGACGGATGTGGAAAACATGTCCCTCCGCCGGCCAAAATCGGGCCGATCTGCCGATCTCGTGGAGACCCGTGCGGCCGGTCGAATCGCAAATCACCGCAAAGCCGCACTTCGGCGCGGAGAGTAGCGCGCTCATTTCGTTTCGCAACCGCGAAGTGGGCTTGACCGGCTCCGTCGGGATTTTCAGCGTCCAGTTGATGCCGGTCAAGGATGTCACAGTCGAATTGCGTTGTGCTGCGCAGCAACACCAACGCACATCGAAGGGATAAGCAATGACCTCGTGGAAGCAAGTCCCACTCTCGTGGAAGAGGGGCGGCCTCTTGTTGGGCCTTGTCTTCTTCGCCGCCGTGTTGCTGGCGAAGCCAATCGGCGTCTCCACGCAATTCGTCATCCTCGACGGCATCCTCTGGGATGCGGTCGATCCCACCGTGGTCGTTCCTGCCGAGGAAGCCAAGAGCGGCTACACCAGCACCAACCCCTATCTCGACAAAAGCGGCGGCAAATACGCCAAGAACGTCGCCAATCCGCTGAACTATAGCTTCGTGTTCGTCATCGCCATGATGGGCGGCGCGCTCATCTCAGCAGTTTTCCGCGGCGGCGTGCCAAGGGACGAACGCACGATGCCGGCCGTCTGGCGTGCCAATTTCGGCGATGCGCCGTGGAAGCGATATCTCGCGGCGTTCGGCGCGGGGTTCTTGGTGTTGTTTGGCGCGCGGCTCGCCGGCGGGTGCACGTCGGGTCACATGATGAGCGGCATGATGCAGACGGCGTTGTCCGGCTACATCTTCTCAGCCGGTGCCTTCCTGATCGCCATCCCCACCGCCCTTTACCTCTTCCGAAAGGAGGGCTGACCCCATGACCATCACCCTCGCAATTTTGCTCGGCGTTGCGTTCGGCGTCACGCTGGACCGTATCGGCGCGACCAATCCCGGCTACATCATCCGCATGCTCAATCTGAGCAATCTGCATTTGATGAAGACCATCCTGCTGGGCATCGGGGTCGCCTCCATTCTGATGTTCGGCGCTCTCTTGCTCGGCCTCGTCGATCCCGGCCATTTGTCGGTCAAGGCGGCCTATGGCGGCGTCTTCATCGGCGGGCTCTTGCTGGGGCTCGGCTTCGCCGTCGCCGGCTATTGCCCGGGGACGGGTCTCACCGCCTTGGCCACCGGGCGTATCGATGCGTTGGTCTTTGTCATTGGCGGGCTCGTTGGCGCCTTCGCCTATATGCTGACATTCGGTTCCATCGCCGAGACGGCGCTGTTCGACAAAATCGCCGGCGGCGAAGCCACGCTCGGCCCGATCTCGGGTACCGATTACCCGGCGCTGTTCGACGTCATGTCCGGCGAATGGCTCGGGATGATCGCCGGCGTCGCCTTCGTGGCGATCGCTTGGGTGCTGCCGGCCCGCATCGACGCCGCGAGGAAGTAAGCGCTGCCGGCCGAGTGACTACACACGATCTCACGTCTTGCCGATGAGGATGGCGCGGAGGTCGTTGACGGCTCAAACATGGTCTGGTCCTTGACCCCGGACCTGATTTGCTTGGCCGATGGGCTTGATGTTGCGGCCGAGACGTCCAATAAGGTCCCCTATCTCCTTAATCTGTAATCTGTCGTCGATCTGTGGGCCTCTCTGGAAAGTCAGCGAGCCGGATGAGCGCGTATTTTGAAGAACTCGATTATTGCCCGACACCCATCGGCAGCTTAAGCCTGCGCCGACGCCGGGAGCTCAAGCTCGGCGTGGATGTCTTCGAGATCAAGCTCGGCGAAGAGTATCTGATGTCGAGCCTGTTCACCGCGTCCGAGATCGCGCTGGCGCGGCTGGGGCTCGCCGGACTGTGCGGCGAGAGCCTCGATGTCGTGGTCGGCGGGCTCGGTCTTGGCTACACGGCCAATGCTGTGTTGGAACACGCGAGCGTTGCATCGCTCATCGTCGTCGACGCGCTCGAAGCGGTCATCGACTGGCACGAAAAGGGGCTGCTGCCGCTCGGCCGCGCGCTGACAGGCGATCCACGCTGCCGGTTCGTTCATGGTGACTTCTTCGCACTGGCCGCCTCCGAGGCGGGGTTCGATCCGGAGGCGCCGGCCCGCCAGTTCGACGCGATCCTCGTCGACATCGATCATTCGCCGAAGTTTCTGCTCGATCCGCGAAATGACGCCTTCTATCAGCCCGACGGTCTTCGCCGATTGGCGGCGCATCTTCGCCCCGGGGGCGTGTTCGGCCTGTGGTCGAATGACCTTCCGGACGAGGCCTTCACGGCGCGCTTGGGCAGCGTCTTTGCCGAGGCCCGCGCCGAACCGGTGACGTTTGACAATCCGCTTCAGGACCGGCCCTACACGCAGACCGTCTACCTGGCGCAAAAGCAAAGTTTGCCCCCGACAGACGAGGCTGGATGACGGAGGCCGCGTCGAAATCACGATGAAAGATGCATCGCCTGATTTGGCCGCGCTGCGTGCCTCTTTGTTGGTCCGGCTGGAGGCCCTCCGCGCCGCCAGCGAGACCACGGCGGACAATCGCCGTCCTGTCGAGCTCGATCAGACCTCGGTCGGCCGGCTGTCGCGCATGGACGCCATGCAGGGCCAAGCTCTGGCTCAAGCGACTGACCGGCGGCGCCATGACGAGGTGCGCCGGGTCGAGGCCGCCATCAAGCGCATCGACGCGGGCGAGTACGGCTTTTGCATCGCTTGCGGCGAGGCGATCCCGGCCAAGCGTCTCGCCGTCGACCCCATCATTGCCACCTGCATCGCCTGCGCCTCGGGCTAGCCGGTCCCTCAAGCCTTCTCGATGAGAATGGCGCGGAGGTCGTTGACGTTGGTGAGGGTCGGACCCGTCTCGAGCAGATCGCCGATGCCCTTGAAGAAGGTGTAGGGGTCGTTGTCGGCGAGCATGGCCTTGGGGTTGATCCCTGCGGCTTCGGCGCGGGCGAGCGTGTCGGGATAAACGAGCGCGCCGGCATTGTCCTCGGAGCCGTCGACGCCGTCGGTGTCGCCGGCCAGCGCATAGATGTTCGGCATGCCGTCGAGCGCGATGGCCAAGGCCAGCAGGAACTCGGTGTTGCGCCCGCCTTTGCCTTTGCCTTTAAGCGTGATGGTGGTCTCGCCGCCGGAGATTAGCACGCATGGGGGCTGTTGAGGCTGGCCGCGCATGGCGCATTGGCGCGCAATGCCGGCATGAACCAGGGCCACGTCGCGGGACTCGCCCTCGATGCTATCGCCAAGAATGACCGGGGTGACGCCGGCTTCGCGCGCGACTTCGGCGGCTGCCTCCAGCGAGGCTTGCGGCGTGGCGATCATGATGTTCTCGACGCGCGCGAAGCACGGATCGCCGGGCTTCGGCGTTTCCTCGGCGGTATCCAATAGGCGCCGCATGTTATCCGGAACGTCGAGCCCGTATTTCTCGATGATGGCGAGCGCGTCCGCATTGGTGGAGGGATCGGGCACGGTCGGCCCCGAGGCGATGATCGAGGGATCGTCGCCCGGCACGTCGGAGATCATCAGCGCCACGACCTTTGCCGGATAGGCGGCCTTCGCCAGCCGGCCGCCCTTGATGGCGGAGAGATGCTTCCTGACGGTGTTCATTTCGCTGATGGTGGCGCCGCTGGCGAGCAGCGCCTTGTTCATCGCCTGCTTGTCTTCCAGCGTCACGCCTTCGGCAGGCAGCGCTAGAAGCGAGGAGCCGCCGCCGGAAATGAGGCACAGCACGAGGTCGTCTTCGGTGAGCCCTTGCACCAGTTCGAAGATGCGCCGCGCGGCGTCGCGGCCGGCTACGTCCGGAACGGGATGGGCGGCCTCGACCACTTCCAAGCGCTCGGTCGGCACGCGGTAGCCGTAGCGGGTGACGACGAGCCCCTCGAGCGGGCCGTCCCAGGCATCCTCGAGCGCCTTGGCCATGGCGCCGGACGCCTTGCCGGCGCCGATAATGACCGTGCGGCCTTTCGGCCGGGGGGGCAGATGCGCCGGTACGCACAGCGCGGGCAACGCCGCGTCAACGCCCGCCTTGAACATGGCCTTGAGCAGGTTTTCTGGCGTCATTCTGTGCTAAAGCCTCCCCCTTGCGAGTGGGCGATGAACCTGCACAGGCGATTGCAAGAAGGCAAGAGTTTGAATTACGGTGCCGGCTCCTTTTGGAGGAATTTCTCGTGTGCCTGAGTGCCAATAAAGTGGGGGCGAACGACTAATGTCAGACGGTTCGATCGAACAGCACAAGAAGCCGAAGTCCGATATCGAGATCAGCCAAGCCGCCACGATGCGGCCGATCGTCGAGGTCGCGGCCGACAAGCTCGGCATCGAGGCGAAGGACCTGATCCCTTACGGCCACTACAAGGCGAAGGTCTCGCTCGACTATATCGATAGTCTCAAGGACAAGCCCGACGGCAAGCTGATCCTGGTCACCGCCATCACGCCCACTGCCGCGGGCGAGGGCAAGACCACGACCACGGTAGGCTTGGGCGATGCGCTGAACGAGATCGGCAAAAAGGCGATGATCTGCATTCGCGAGCCGAGCCTCGGCCCCTGCTTCGGCATGAAGGGCGGGGCGGCCGGCGGCGGCTATGCGCAGGTCGTGCCCATGGAGGACATCAACCTCCACTTCACCGGCGATTTCCATGCCATCGGCGCGGCCAACAATCTGCTCGCGGCGATGATCGACAACCACATCTATTGGGGCAACAAGCTCGACATCGACGCGCGCCGGGTGAGTTGGCGCCGCGCCGTGGACATGAACGACCGGGCCTTGCGCTCCATCGTCACCTCGCTCGGCGGGGTCACCAACGGTTTCCCGCGCGAGGCGGGCTTCGACATCACCGTCGCCTCGGAGGTGATGGCGATCTTCTGCCTGGCCAAGGACTTGGCCGATCTTCAACGCCGGCTGGGACAGATTCAGATCGGCCAGACGCGCGAGAAGAAGCCCGTCACGGCGAAGGAGCTGTCGGCGGCCGGCTCCATGGCGGCGCTGCTCAAGGACGCGCTGGCGCCGAACCTGGTGCAGACCTTGGAAAACAATCCCGCCTTTATCCATGGCGGTCCGTTCGCCAATATCGCCCATGGCTGCAACACGGTGATCGCCACCAAGGCGGCGCTGAAGCTAGCCGATTACGTGGTGACCGAGGCCGGCTTCGGCGCCGATCTCGGGGCCGAGAAGTTCTTCGACATCAAGTGCCGCAAAGCCGGGCTCAAGCCCGACTGCGTGGTCATCGTGGCGACCATCCGGGCGCTCAAGATGCATGGCGGCGTGGCCAAGGACGATCTCAAGAAAGAGAATCTCGAAGCGCTGGAGCGGGGCTTCGCCAATCTCGAGAAGCACATCGAGAATGTGCGGAAATATCATGTGCCGGTGGTGGTGGCGACGAACCGCTTCTCGTCGGACACCGACGCGGAGATCGCGCTGCTGAAGCGCCTGTGCTCGACCTCGAGCACCGAATGCGTCATGGCCGACCATTGGGCGCTCGGCGGCCCGGGCGCTGTCGAACTGGCCGAGGCCGTGGTCAACACCATCGAGACGCGGCCGAGCGATTTCGAGCCGCTCTATCCCGACAACATGTCGTTGTGGGACAAGACGCGCACCATCGCCGAGGAGATCTACGGGGCGGAGGAGATCACCGCCGACAAGGCGGTCATCGACAAGTTCGCCGAGCTCGAAAAGCAGGGCTTCGGCAATTTCCCGATCTGCGTGGCCAAGACCCAGTACAGCTTCACCACGGACCCCAACGTCAAGGGTGTGCCGCTCGGCCATACCATCCCGATCCGCGAGGTCAGGCTGTCGGCTGGGGCCGAATTTGTCGTGGTGATCTGCGGGGATATCATGACTATGCCGGGCCTGCCCCGGGTGCCCGCCGCCAACTCTATCGAGCTTGCGGCGGATGGCCGCATAACCGGCTTGTTCTAGGCAAGCAAGGGGGTTGCCAGGCGCGCAACCTGACGCTACCACCTTGCCCATGTGCGAGGCATAGGTCCGTTAAGGACCAGGTAGCCCCCGATTTCTAGGAGTGGAAACCATGGCTGGAGCCAGGCGGCCGGGCCGTAACTTTCTGTTTGTGCCGGGACCAACCAACGTCCCCGAGCGCATTTTGCGTGCCATGCACGTGCCGATGGAGGACCACCGGTCCCCCGACTTCCCGAAGCTGACGCTGCCGCTCTACGACGACATGAAGAAGGTTTTCCAGACCAAGGAAGGCCGAGTCATCTTCTATCCGTCGAGCGGCACCGGCGCCTGGGAGTCCTCGCTCACCAATACCTGCTCGCCCGGCGACAAGCTGCTCGCCTCGCGGTTCGGTCAATTCAGCCATCTGTGGATCGAACTCGCCCGCCGTCATGGGCTCGAGGTCATCGTGCAGGAGGAGGAGTGGGGCACGGGCGCCTCGCCGGAGCGCATCGAGGAGGCGCTTCGCGCCGACAAGAGCCATGAGATCAAGGGCGTCATGGTGGTCCATAACGAGACCGCCACCGGCGTCACGTCAGACGTCGCCGCGGTCCGCCGCGCTATCGATGCCGCCAAGCACCCGGCGCTGCTCTACGTGGATGGGGTGAGCTCGATCGCCAGCATCGACTTCCGCTTCGATGAGTGGGGCGTCGATCTCGCCATCACCGGCTCGCAGAAGGGCATGATGCTGCCGGCGGGGCTCGGTATCGTGTGCATCAGCCAGAAGGCGTTGGCACGGACGAAGGACGCCAAGTGCACACGCGCCTATTTCGATTTCGCCGACCATCTCAAGACCAACCCGACCGGCTATTTCCCGTACACGCCGGCGCTGCCGCTGCTCTACGGCTTGCGCGAGTCGCTTGCCATTCTGTCCGAGGAAGGCCTCGACAACGTGTTCGCGCGGCACCACACGCTGGCCGCAGGCACGCGCGCGGCGGTTAAGGCGTGGGGGCTTTCGCTCTGCGCCAAGGAGCCGAAATGGCACTCCGACACGGTGAGCGCGATCATGGTGCCGGAAGGATTCAACGGCGCCGACGTTATCGACCGGGCCTATCGCCGCTACAATCTCGCGCTCGGCGCCGGCCTGTCGCAAATGGCGGGCAAGCTGTTCCGCATCGGTCATCTCGGCGATCTCAACGAGCTCATGCTGCTCGGCGCCATATCCGGCGCGGAGATGTCCATGCGCGATGTGGGCATCGAGGTCGAGCCCGGCTCGGGCGTTGCCGCGGCGCAGGAATATTTCCGCGGCGCGCAAGGTTTGGGCGAACGCCGTCTCGCGGCCGAGTAGGCTATGGACGCGAGGGCCAGCGGCGACGCCGATCCCTCGATGACGTGCAGTGTCTGACGCCGTCTGGCGCATCGGCCTTGCGCCGGGACGGTTTTCTTTTTGGTGTGGGTGAGCCCACGATGTGAGTGAAGAGGGAAGTCCAGTGGAGCACGCGATCGTCTTCCTCGATCGAGAATCGGTGGGCGCTGATGTGCGCCGGCCCGATTTTCCGCACACCTACACAGAGCACGAGTCCACGTGGACGCCCGAGGAGATCGTCGATCGCCTCAAGGACGCGACCATTGCCCTCATCAACAAGGTGCCGATGCGCGCCGAGGTGCTGAAGCAGCTGCCGAAGCTGAAGCTGATCGCGGTGGCCGCCACCGGCACCGACGTGGTCGACAAGGCCTATTGCAAAGAGAACGGCATCACCGTCGTCAATATCCGCAACTACGCCTTCAACACCGTGCCGGAGCATGTCATCGCGCTGATGTTCGCGCTCAGGCGCAACTTGATGGCTTATGTCCGCGACGTGCGTAAGGGCCGCTGGGCCGAGGTCGATCAGTTCTGCTTCTTCGATCACCCGATCCGCGACATCGCCGGCTCGACCTTGGGCGTGGTGGGCTATGGCGCGATCGGCAAATCGGTGGCCAAGCGCGCGGAATGTTTGGGCATGAAGATCCTGCCCTATGACGTGTTTCCGCAAGACGGCCTGGTCGACCTGGAGACCGTGCTGAAAGAGAGCGACGTCATCACGCTGCATTGCCCGCTGACGCCCGAGACCAAGAACATGATCGGCGCCAAAGAGCTCAAAATGATGAAGCCGACTTCGATCCTCATCAACACCGCGCGCGGCGGTCTGGTCGACGAGGCGGCGCTCGCCGATGCGCTTAAGGCCGGCACCATCGCCGGCGCCGGCTTCGACGTGCTGACCGTGGAGCCGCCGAAGCAAGGCAATATCCTGCTCGATCTCGACATGCCGAACCTCATCGTCACGCCGCACGTGGCGTGGGCGAGCCGTGAGGCCATGCAGATCCTGGCCGACCAACTCATCGACAACGTCGAGGCGTTCGTGGCGGGCAAGCCGCAGAACGTCGTCGAGTAGACCTTAAGGGCGAGACCAATGAAGAAGCTGCTGTTCCTGTTCGATACCGATGAAATGCCGAGCGTGTTCGACACGGTCGTCGGCTATGACGGCGGCGCCGACCGCGTCACGGGCTATGCCAATGTGACGCCGGACAATGTGGGCGCGCTGGTCGACGGCACCATCTACACCCGTGGCGGCAAGGACAAGCAGAACACCGCGATCTTCGTCGGCGGCGGCAACATGGCCAAAGGCGAGGCGCTGTTCGAGAAGGTGAAGAAGAGCTTCTTCGGCCCGTTCCGCGTCTCCGTCATGCTCGATAGTAACGGCTCCAACACGACGGCCGCGGCCGGCGTGGCGCTGCTGGCCAAGGCTAAGAAGCTCAAAGGCAAGAAGGCCGTGGTGCTCGCGGGCACCGGGCCGGTCGGCATGCGGGCTGCCGGCTTTCTCGGCATGGAAGGCGCGGACGTGACCATCACCTCGCGCACCAAGGAGCGCGCCGAAGAGGCTGCCAAGATCATCGAGAAGCGTTTCGGCATCAAGGTCGGCGGTGCTGCCGGCAGCAATGACGAGGAGCGCAGCGCGGCGGTCAAGGACGCCAACATTGTGTACGCGGCCGGCGCCATCGGCGTGCAGCTCTTGCCGAAAGCGGCATGGATAGACAACCCCAATATCGAGCTCCTGGCCGACGTGAACGCCCAGCCGCCGCTCGGCGTCGAGGGCATCGAGGCCACCGACAAGGGCAAGGATTACAACGGCAAGCTGGCGTTCGGCGCGCTCGGCATCGGCGGGCTCAAGCTGAAGCTTCATCGCGGCTGTATCAAACGGCTGTTCGAGAGCACCGAGGGCGTTTACGACGCCGAGGAGATCTACGCGCTCGCCAAAGAGATGGCCTGATGACGCAGATCAAAGACACCGCCATCGAAGGGTTCCTCGATGCGCTCGCCTCGAGCCAGGCGACGCCGGGGGGCGGCAGCGCGGCCGCCATTCTCGGCGCCATGGGTGCGGCGCTGGTGAGCATGGTGTGCAACCTCACCATCGGCAAAAAGAAATATGCCGAGGTCGAGGGCGAGATGAAGGACATCCTGGCCAAGGCCGAGGATCTTCGCCATCGGATGACCGGCATGATCCAAGAAGACGTGAAGGCGTTCGACATTGTGATGGGCGCCTATGGCATGCCGAAAGAGACAGACGCGGAGAAGGACGCCCGCGGCGAGGCCATTCAGGCCGGGCTCAAGCAGGCGACCGAGGTGCCGATCGCCTGCTGCAGGCTGGCCCGCGAGGTTATCGACCTGGCGTTGACGGCATCCGAAAAGGGCAACCTGAACGTGATCTCTGACGCCGGGGTCGGTGTGCTGTCGGCCTATGCTGCACTGCGAAGCGCGGCGCTGAATGTTTTCATCAATGCGAAAATGATCTCGGACAAGAGCTTCGTGGACGCTAAGCTGAAAGAACTGGAGGGTCTTCTGGACGGCGCGGAAGCGGCGACCGAGAAGGCCTATGACATCGTCAAGGGCAAGGTGAGCTGACGCTCTTTGGGCGTAGGCTCTAAAACAAAAGCCCGCCGAAGAGACTAGGAAGGGAGGAACACGTGGACGTACACGAGTATCAAGCGAAAGAGCTTCTGGGTAGCTTCGGCGTGCCGGTGCCGAAAGGCGCCGTAGCCTTCAGCCCCGACCAGGCGGTCTACGCCGCCACCGAGCTTGGCGGCTGGAGTTGGGCGGTGAAGGCCCAAATTCATGCAGGTGCGCGCGGCAAGGCCGGCGGCATCAAGATCTGCAAGACCTATCACGAAGTCCGCGAGGCGGCGCAGGGGATGCTCGGCAAGCGTCTGGTCACGATCCAGACGGGGCCCGAGGGCAAGCCCGTGCAGCGCGTCTATGTCGAAGTGGCCGAGCCCTTCGACCGCGAGCTTTATCTTGGTTACGTGCTCGACCGTAAGGCCGAGCGCATCCGGGTGATCGCGTCTCAGCGGGGCGGCATGGAGATCGAGGAGATCGCCAAGTCCGAGCCGGAGGCCATCCTCCAAGTCATCGTCGAGCCGGCCGTGGGCTTGCAGGCCTTCCAGGCGCGCGAACTTGCGTTCCAGTTGGGCCTCAGCATCAAGCAGGCGCAGAGCGCGGTGTCGACCATCATGAACGCCTATCGCGCGTTTCGCGATTGCGACGCCACCATGCTCGAGATCAATCCGCTGGTGGTGTCCAAGGACGACCGCGTGCTGGCGCTCGACGCCAAGATGTCGTTCGACGACAACGCGCTGTTCCGCCGCCACAACGTCGCCGACATGCACGATCCTTCGCAACAGGATCCGCGTGAGGCGCAGGCCGCGGAGCACAACCTCAACTATATCGGTCTCGAAGGCGAGATCGGCTGCATCGTCAACGGTGCGGGCCTCGCCATGGCGACCATGGACATGATCAAGCACGCTGGCGGTACGCCGGCGAACTTCCTCGACGTGGGCGGCGGGGCATCCCCTGAGCGGATCGCCACGGCGCTGAAGCTCGTCCTGTCTGACGCCAACGTCAAAGCCGTGCTGGTCAACATCTTCGCCGGCATCAATCGCTGCGACTGGGTGGCGAAGGGTGTGGTCCAGGCATGCGAATCCGTGGACGTCAAGGTGCCGCTCGTCGTGCGGCTGGCGGGCACCAATGTGGAAGAGGGCCGGAAGATCCTGGCCGAGAGCGGGCTCAAGTTGATCACCGCGGAGACCTTGGCCGAAGCGGCCGAGAAAGCGGTCGCGGCTTGCCAAAACGCTCAGCGCGCGGCCTAGCGGTCATCGGAGAAAGATTTAAGTCATGAGCATTCTGATCGACGAAACCACACCGGTGATCGTGCAAGGCATGACCGGTGACAAGGGCACGTTCCACGCCAAGGAGATGATCGAGTACGGCACCAATGTCGTCGGCGGCGTGACGCCCGGCAAAGGCGGCGGCCGGCATCTCGACAGGCCGTTGTTCAACACCGTGAAGGAAGCGGTGAAGGAGACCGGGGCGACCACCACCATCACCTTCGTGGCGCCCGCGTTCTGCGCCGACGCCATCATGGAAGCGGCCGACGCCGGTATCCGGCTGATCTGCTCGATCACCGACGGCATCCCGGCCCAGGACATGATGCGCGTGAAGCGCTACCTGATGCGCTATCCCAGGGATCGGCGGCCGATGATGGTTGGCCCGAACTGCGCCGGCATCATCAGTCCCGGCAAGGCCATGCTCGGCATCATGCCCGGTCATATCTATCTGCAAGGCAAGGTCGGCGTCATCTCGCGCTCCGGTACGCTCGGCTACGAGGCCGCAGCCCAGATGAAGGCCAAGGGCATCGGCATCACCACGTCCGTCGGTATCGGCGGCGATCCGATTAACGGCTCGTCGTTCCTCGATCACCTCGCGCTGTTCGAGGAGGATCCGGAGACTGTGGCGGTGCTGATGATCGGCGAGATCGGCGGCCCGCAAGAGGCCGAGGCTTCCGCCTGGATCAAAGACAACATGTCGAAGCCGGTGGTCGGCTTCGTCGCTGGCCTGACCGCTCCCAAGGGGCGGCGCATGGGCCATGCCGGCGCCATCATCTCGGCGGCTGGAGACAGCGCTGCCGAGAAGGCCGAGATCATGCGCGCGTGCGGGCTGACTGTTGCGCCCAATCCGAGCGAGTTCGGCTCGACCGTGGCGAGCGTGCTTGGGGCTTAAGGAAAGCGCCCGCCCTCATCGGCGATCTGAATGGCGATGAGATTGGACGGTCTTTCCTAAGTTTTGAGAGGGTTGCTTGTGGGGCGATTTCGCCCCGCCGGTGCCCTTTCGCGACGGAGTTGGCGCTCAGGGACATGGATGCCGAGGCGAAGGTTCGCTTCGGTCCTAACCGCTCAAAGCCGATCGAGCAGGTCGGAGTGCCCGCGTTGCCATGAATGAGGAGTCCAAACAGCCGAGCCCTGAGACTGACACCGGCACGGCTGCGCTTATCAGCGGCACTTCGACCAAGGACGCGGCCGATATCCTGTTCGACTTGCTCATGGAGGTGGTGCGCCGCCACCAGCCCGAGATCGAGGGCGTGTTCGCGGGCGGCGCCAATATCTCCGACTTCACCCCCGAGCTGATGGCGCGGGCCCTGCAAGCGCAAGGCCTCTGGTTCCAGTTGCTCTCCATCGCCGAGCAGAACGCGGCCATGCGCCGCCGCCGCCATATCGAGCGGGTGCGCGGCCGCGAGTCCTTGCGCGGTACGTTCGACAACGTGCTGGCCGAGGCCGCACGCGACGGCATCGAGCCGCGGGAGATCGAGGATCTGTTGCGGAGCTTGCGCATCCGGCCGGTGATCACGGCTCACCCGACCGAGTCCAAACGCGTCACGGTGCTGGAGAAGTACCGCAAGATCTATCTGCTGTTGCGCGAGCTTGAGGCGACGCGGTGGACCGAGCGCGAGCGGGAGGCACTTTTGGTCGATATTCGCGACCAGATCGAGCTCGTGTGGATGACCGGCGAGCTCCATCTGGAGAAGCCGACGGTAGAGCACGAGGTGTTGCGCGGGCTCCACTTCTTCGACGAGACGCTGTTCGAAAAAGCGCCGGAGATGATGGCGTTGCTCGACGGGGCGCTGCATCGCCATTATCCGCGCCAGCATTTCGAGCTGCCGCCGTTCTTCCAGTTCGGCTCGTGGATCGGCGGCGACCGTGACGGCAATCCGCATGTGACCACATCTGTCACCGGCTGGGCCTTGCGCCAGAACGCGCTGGCGGCGCTGCGGCATTACCGCGAGCGCATCGTGCAGCTGGCGCGCATGCTCTCCATCACCGAGCGGGCGCTGCCCGTGCCGCAAGGCTTCCGTGGCGAGCTGGCGCATGCGCTCAAGATGAGCGGCGAGGCGGAGGCGATTGCCGCGCGCAATCCCGGCGAACCCTACCGCCAGTTCCTGACCTGTGCGCTGCGCAAGCTTGAGGCCACCACGATCCGCGCCGGCGGCGGCGAGATAGCGCTTGGCACCCCGCATTACGCCAATGCCGATGAGCTGATCCACGATCTGCGTCTGATGGAGCGGGCGCTCGCCGAGGCCAACAGCCCGTCGATCGCCGCCGACCTGGTCAAGCCCGTGCGCCGCGCCGTCGAGCTGTTCCGGTTCTCGACCGTGCGGCTTGATTTGCGCGAGAACACCACACGCACCACGCAAGCCCTACAGGCTTTGTGGTGGGCGATTGCCGGCCATGGTGAAGGCAATCCGCCGGAGCTCGGCAGCCGCGAGTGGCGTACCTGGCTGCTGCGCGAGCTGGCGCGGCCGTTGACGGCGGAGCGTGTCACCG
>Ga0075525_10000375_pt1 | contig 15885 bp, 20 predicted proteins | sample NGEPertwo_FD_74795 | JGI IMG/M metagenome (GOLD analysis project Ga0075525, IMG submission 74795) | Arctic peat soil microbial communities from the Barrow Environmental Observatory site, Barrow, Alaska, USA - NGEE Permafrost154B-two | ecosystem: Environmental > Terrestrial > Soil > Wetlands >...
CAACTTGCAAACAACTTGTCCACTTAGTCAAGCAGTGTAGGCGGAGCCCCGACGGCTGCAATAAGCTATGTACGGGGCTTCTTTGATAAGTTATATAAGTTTTGAAAAAGAGGTGGTTGTCTTGAAGACCATAGCAATTGCCTGTCAGACGATTGAGGATGAAATTAATACAATCAACAATACATTACCTGAACCAATGCCGATCGTGTGGGTTGAATCTGGCCTACACAATGTTCCTGCTCAGTTAACGAAAAGAATACAAGAAGAAATCGATAAAATTAGTGGTGTAGAAAATATACTTCTGCTATTTGGATATTGTGGCAATAGCATCGATGGTCTAGTTGCCTCACAGGCCCAATTAGTCGTACCTAAAGTTGAAGACTGTATATCCCTGCTGCTGGGAGGAGATATGATCCGCCAAGCGCTTAGCCGGGAAACTCCAGCCTTTTATTTGACGGATGGTTGGCTGCGATATGAAAAAAATATTTACTGGGAATATGAAAAATGCTTAGAGAAATACGGTGAGGCTAGATCCTTGCGAGTTTTTCGAACCATGTTTGCGCATTATTCTAACCTCAATTTTATCAACACAGGAAGTTATGACCTCGAGACTGTCATGGGCAAGACGGCAGAGTTTGCTGCAAAATTAGACCTTAAGCAGGGGATTATTCCAGGTACTTTAAAACTAATCGCTAAGGCACTTCTTGAAGAATGGGATGAAGATTTCCTGATCGCGCCTCCGGGAATACCCATACACATTAGCTATGGGTCAACACTTTAGCCTCTACATCAGTCACACAATCCATGGATATCAGTATACCGATCTCAAAAGTGTATTAATCAATGTGCCCAAGCTTTCTTATGCTGGGCACATTTTTTTTTATTTTATTGATATTCTCAAAAAAAAGCTAAAATAGAAATAATAACAATATTTTATAGATACCATATATGTACGTCTAGGAGATGAATTGAAAGATGTATGCGTTGATTGCAAACGAGAAACTTATTGCATAGCGCCATGTGTACAGTGGCTAATCGAACATGACAAAGACCCAGTGTTCAAAAATAAGCTCATGCATGTATAATCGGAGATAGGCTGTTGTGGGTAACATGTAAGTATACTTTTTAGTCAACTCTGAAAACGGGAATTACAGTGGTTATAAAGGTAATGAAATCTATTTATAACTGTTCATTTAATTTCGCTGTCCTTTAAAAATAATTCAAGGCTACTATTTGGATAGTAGCCTTGAATTCTCTATTCTTCAAAATATCAAAGAGCCTAACTTCCGATACGGTTCCATTACCTGGGGTTCTGTGCACAAATCGTCCAAAAATCCGGTTGCATGGATCAGCTCGCAAAATCTGGACTTTCTTCTTAAATGGACTCACTCCCCTAAAATATCGATTATGAATGTACCATGAACTAAATATAAGTAACATTCAGCTTAGTCCTGGTCAAAAAAAAATGGTTACTGCCTTACTGCTTCCACATGGTATGTAAATTTATAACGAGTCTAATTTTCAATTATTAGCCTTCACATATTCTTCACGCATAGTTCATCAAACGGTAACAAATATAGTTTATGATAAATCAACAGGTAAACAATTTTAGAACAAGTAAGAAAGAGAGGGCTGAATAATGGGCTTGATTATCGTTCTACTGTTGGTCGGCGTTGTGCCTTCCTTATCAAGAGCGTGGCTTTGTAGTGAATAAGGCAGCAACACAACAGACAGTTACCCGTTATGTAACGGTTAATATATTGCTTTTCTTCAAGCACTTTCCTCCTCACTAACCCCCTTGCAAGGGGGTTAGTTTTTTGATATCGTCCTCAAAGTCCAGACCTTTTGGACTATATAGGGTGATATGCTAGTAGAGTGATTCTTTCCCTTATTCTTGCTTGACACGCCATGGTATACTTGCCTGTAAGGGCACGCCCCAGATCACTTTTTTGATTTGGGGCTACTTTTATGCCTAAAAACATGGGGAGATAATGAAAAGTTCGGACTTATTGTACAATTTTATGTGGTAAGCTGATATTGGTAAATTCCAGGAACATAGTAACAATTTTACATGGTAGAATGATACAGTGATTCTTTCCCTTATTCTTACTTGACAATTAATGGGGTTTGACTCTATCATTAGCGGTGGAGGACGGACTCTCGACCTAAAAACACGAGTTACCCCTCCTTATGCTAGCCCACAGCCGTTAGAGACTCTTATTCATTTTTGATCAAAAAAATAAAGGTATCCAGGTGTTTACACACTTGGATGCTTTTTTATTGTAAAAAAAGGGATTGCTTCGCGCAGTCTCTTTTCCTATGCCCAAAAATCAATGAAGTTTAGTTTATCTATTAAATAGTGAAAGGATGACAAAAATGCACCAGAAAATATTACGGGTACAACCATCTTGTTGCCATGACCCTACCGGCGATGGGTTAAACAAAAAGCTCCTCAGCGTTACTGTTCTAACAATATGTTTAAACATACTGTTGGGTGGGAAGCTGAGGGGCTTTTTGTCGGCAATTTTATTCTCGACGGAAGAAAGTGAGGACTACTTATATGGTGGAAGTTTATACTCGATATATTACTGTTAGGGGAAAGCGCTTGGATGCTCATGATTATGGCAAAAAGGCCTGGCATTTCTTTGTGACTGAGCAAAAGCACGAAGAATATCTCAAAAAGCAGTCAAAGTAAGAGGGGAATTAAAGTTTTAAAAGAGCTAAGCAGTGGCTCTTTTAAAACTTTTCCTCATTCGGAAATTCTATTTTAATAAATCTTGTACTACATGTGAAACAATTTAACCGTCTCAATATTGAGGTTGTATTTAAATCCATTTTTTCAGTTCTTGGATTAGAAGGTGGACAGTGGTTGATGGATTGTCCTTTTCGGGATTAGGGCTAGAATAACGCAATCTCAATTGAACGGCTCTTTGTATTGCATTGTCTTGGTATTTATAGATTTCATTGTAAGTTAAGGGACTGTTCTTCTCATATTTATGACCCAATAAATGAGATAATTTATCAATGTATTGATCTCTTGATAGAGCTGCATCATAATAGTTAAAATGTAATAAATACCAAATTTCGAATGCTTCGTTCGAGTACGCTACTCTCATTTGATATTTATCAGCTAGAAAGAATGCATTATTAAAACTCTCAGGATTAAAAGAATCTCTATCGAATACACACCAAACCTGATCGTATCGTCTTTTATCAACAATGGCCTGGGTTTTAAGGTCATATGCCCTTTCTACTAGACTTTGAGTGTTAAATCCTGTTCCTATTACGGTTACATTTGTAAGTCTAAATCCTTTAAAATAATAAGGTTCAGTTTTTTCACCTTCACATACAATTAAAATTAAATCGCGATCTTTTCCTCTTGTTCCAACCCTTCTTTTAAATTCTTTAAGCTCTCTTTTTCTTTTATATAAATCATCACTCCCCATAAGAACCTCCAAAACTAAATTCTCCAAGGAATGGGATGGCACCATATTTTCCTAATAGGTAATCTTTCTCATAAGACGCATCGTTACGCACTTTATACTCGACCAAAGAATATAGGTCAGATGCCCCATATTTATCTTTTTCAGTAAACCAAATTTGATCCCTTCTGAACACTTTATTACTTAGAAGATTTGTATCATGTGTATTGAAGATTAACTGTGCATTGTGAATATTATGTTCACACGAGTTAAATAGTTTAATTATAAAATTCGTAAGGAGAGGGTGGAGGCGGGAATCGAGTTCGTCAATTACTAATACATGCCCATTCAATAAGGATTCGATCACTGGACCAAGTAACGAAAACAATTTCAATGTACCCTGGGACTCATTTTTATTCATGTTGAAAGATTCATATTCGGTGAACTGTTGATCTTGATCATACTTTTTGTGTAGTGTTTGAATCTCGTTAACTTCAGATGCTTCGAATATAAAACTCTTTTTAGAAATGCTTTTCAAATTCAATTCAGGTATGGACTTTTTTTCAAACTTTATGTCTTCAATTCCTAAGTCAGCCATTTTAATAAATTCCAAAAATAAATCCTTTGATTTATTTTCCTCCAAAAGTTTTTTAGAGACTTGTGCATAGTTATCTTTTAAGCCTGAGATGACCCGCATATTTTTGAACCATTTTAAAATGCTAATTGCTATCTTACCGTTGAATTGAGCAACTACAGATAAGAATAATGCGTTATTCCTAGTCTTAGATTCTAAATCCTTACCTTCCAGAAAGTTATCACCAATTTCATATTCCTTTCCGTTTCTCTGAAATAGTTTAGTTTCGGCCTGTTTGACTGCTTGGAATAACCATTCACTTTCAACCTTAAAATTATTAACCTCAAAGCCATATCGATATCTAATTGAGTCCTGAATAAATGTCATCTCGAATGTACTTGGTTTACTTTCAGTTTCAGTACTTAATCTGAAGTTTTCAACGTCAATTTCTTCCTCTGCTTGGGAGTCTTTAGAAGAGTTTTCTACGAAGCTAGACATGAAGGACATTGCTTTAAATAAATTACTTTTTCCACTTGCATTAGCACCATAAATTGTACCTATTTTTAAAAGGGTAAAATATTTATTTGCCTTAAATACATGAGTGGTTAAATGTTCTTTAATGGGCGAAGCTACCATACTAAATGTTACGATATCTCTGAATGACAAGAAGTTTCCTACTTTAAACTGAATCAGCATGACAAAGACCTCCCTGATTATTAAAACTGAATATATTTCTATTATACCTGTAATCCTTCAAAATAAAACAAGATATTTGAGATATTTTCTCCTATGTCCAATTTAATAATGACATTGTAAATTAAATTATTGTCTAAGATGAGTAATTATCTCAAATTAACGCTTTATCTCTATATGGAATTTCTGGATTGCGTTCGATGTGGACAGTTTAGCAGAAGGTGTGACAAAGTACGAGAACGCAAAGTATGGATAATAAGAGACTACCACTGTGTTTACATGGGCATGGTCTAAACAAACACAGTAAATAATGAAGAAATGGTGCTATCAGTATCCGTTTGAAGTTATATTTGGTATAATAAACATTAATACGTCATAGTCATAAGAGCTATATAAACAATTTGACGGCTCATTAAATCTTTTTGAACTTTCTAAGTGTTAAATATTTACATATAAAATCAAATCGGCTATAATATATATATATAATATATTAGCCGAAAGGTGATTGATTGAGTGATGACTTATATTAAACGCGATATGGAAACAATCATCCTGGAACTTTCAGAACAATATCCTGCGATTCTAATTACAGGGCCTAGACAGGTCGGAAAAACAACCATGCTTCAAAATCTGATGGAGGGTACTGATCGCACTTATGTGTCCCTTGATGATTTGAATATTCGTGCCTTGGCAAAGTCTGATCCGGCAATGTTTTTTCAACTATACAAAACACCCATATTTATTGATGAGGTCCAGTACGCGCCAGAGCTTTTTACGTACATTAAAATAATGGTGGATAAAAATAAACAGACCGGTGAATTTTGGTTGACGGGTTCTCAGATATTTAAGTTAATGCATGGGGTACAGGAATCACTTGCTGGGCGAGTCGCAATTCTTAATCTCTCGTCGCTGTCACAAAATGAAATATATAATTCTTGCAGTAATGTCCCATTTACTACAGATTTTAAGGTGCTTAGCGATAGACAAAAGGTAATCAAACCTGCGAACACCCCCGAAATTTTTAAACGAATATTTACAGGTGGAATGCCAGCAATAGTTAGTGGCAAGTACAAGGATGGCAATATTTTTTATATGAGTTATTTAAGTACTTACTTAGAACGTGACGTTAAAGAACTATCAGGATCCATTGAATCTTTAAAATTTTTAAAGTTAATTACTGCGGTAGCATGTCGCACTAGTCAAATAGTAAACTATACGGATATTGCACGAGACGCTGACATCAATCAAGTAACAGCAAAGAGCTGGATGGCTATTTTGGAAACGTTAGGAATCATATTTTATCTCCATCCATACTCGAACAATATCCTGAAAAGAGTTATTAAGACTCCAAAGCTTTATTTCTATGACACAGGGCTTTGCGCCTATCTTACAAAATGGAGTAGTCCAGAAACACTTGAAAGCGGCGCAATGAATGGCGCTGTGTTGGAGAATTATGTGGTGAGTGAAATCTTCAAGAGCTACAATAACTCAGCAAAGACACCCTACATATATTATTACAGAGATAAGGATATGAAGGAGATCGATTTGATTATTGAGGCTGATGGAAAACTATCGCCCATTGAAATTAAAAAAACTGCGTCACCAGCATCACAATTAACTCATGTATTTAAAACATTAGATCGATCAAATATAGAACGTGGAAATGGTGCCGTACTTTGTATGAAGGAAGATCTAATGGCATTTGACAGTAAAAATTATATCATTCCAATTAGCCTTATATGATGGTTAAACAGGCATGAAGGCTGGCGTGGTAATTTCAATTGCTAACGGAAAACCCGTTTGAGTATGTTGCCTTTTAGATGTGTAGAGAAGAACTGGGGGAAGGGACTATGAACATAGCATATATCCGCGTTTCTACCATAGAGCAAAACGAGGAACGACAAATAAAGGCGATGGAAAAGGAAAATATAAAAAAATACTTTACGGAAAAGGTAAGTGCCAAGGATACGAAGAGACCTAAGCTCATTGAAATGATTGAGTTCGCCAGGGAAAGTGATGTAATTTTAATCAAAGACTTTTCACGACTGGCTAGAAGCACACAGGATTTACTTAATATCGTGAAGCAGTTAGACGATAAAGGCGTTAAATTGAAGTCCCTGAAAGAGAACTTGGATACCAATACTAGCACGGGAAAGCTCATGCTTACGATGATCGGGGCCATTAACGAATTTGAGCGAGCGAATATGCTTGAACGGCAGCGTGAAGGAATTGCGATTGCAAAAGGGAAGGGTGCTTATAAAGGAAGAAAACAAATCGATAAGCCGGCTAACTGGGACGAAGTCTATCCACGTTGGAGGAATCGGGAGCTTACGGCTGATAAGGCGATGGTATTTTTGGGGCTTAAGCGAAATACATTTTATAAATTCGTGAGGGAGACCAATCCTCAGTAGATCTATCAATGATAACAAATACTGGCCGAGTTCGCGCAGCGAACGAAGACAGGACCGAAGGATAGCAACTTGGGGTTTAACTTCGTTAGGATAGGAGAACTGAAGGAAGATGAAAGAATATAAAGTTACTTACCTTGATTTAGTTGATGGGAAAGTGAAAATCAAATATTATTCTACAGCTTGGCAGCTGCAAGAACTTTATATGGACAATAAAATTGAAGTTCTTAAGTGGAGACGTAATTCAACTAAATTACAAGAGGTGGCAGAAAAAAAGGCATTATTACAGTGTGTCTCATTTATTGGACAGACAAAGAAAAACTCGAAACCGACACTATAGTAAAACGACGTAAGCACGAGAAAAACGAACTTCGACGATCTAACCAAAAACACGCTTTTCGGCGGCTAAAAGTAGTAGAATTAAAACAGCCAAATCGTCGCTAAGAGACGTATTTGGCTGAATATGAGGAAATGAGCTTTTCGCTACTGAACATAATAACCCTTATCGGACCCAAATCGAAAAGGAAAACAAAACCACTGGCGAGGATTAGTCACCAGTGGTTCAAGGAGTCCCCCTGAGGAAGGATGCACCTTAGGGGGTACCGAAAGGTTAAAAAATAGATTCGGCTTGCTATAGCTTATGCAAATCGATTTATGCTTGTTCGTGTAGTGTGTTCACACATGTCCATTTAAGAGCATATCTTGATTGGACATGTGTTCCCTGAATGTGTGGAGGTGAAAACCATGGAGAGCAAGTCCGCTGATTTAATCATGGTAAAAGTCACGGAGTGGATCAGTCACCCCATTGAGGTAGAAAAATCCCCTTATTCACATGTGGCCACGGTGGTCAACAATAACGAGCTCATTGAAACCCTAGATTTTATGGCTATTGGATATGCCGGACTTGCATTCAGTTAATGCTTCTCAACTATATCTCTCTGCGGCACAAGTTACTGAAGTTAGTGGGGTGCTTAATAATGTTTTATCATCAGATCTACGTGGCTTATGGTATGCAAAATAAAAAATATGTTGATGTATATGGTGTGGTCAAAGATGCATTTTTAACTGATAAAGGATATACAAATGAACTCTCTAAGCACATAAATTCAGAAGTATTTAACAAAACAAATATTTATAAGGTTTATGCAGTTAATGAACCAAATTTCAAGAAACCATTTAAAATAGACTTTAGTTTGGAAGAAGTTTCGCAAAGAAAACTATTCAATATTGTAATAGTGAAAATGATTTATTCAGTTGAAATAAAAGATTTAAATAATCAGGTGGTAGGTGGCTCACGTAATATACCAATTATGTTTATTAGTCGAAAGACTAATAACGAATGGTACATATTTTATAAATCAGAGAAAGCATGATTAATTATTTCTGATTTATGCAACCTAAGAAGAGGATTCGCTATTTGAATAATCCGCTCTGCGAGAACCATCAATATCCCCGAAGAGGGTACAATTACCCCAACGTAGAAATATGAACCCATAGAAGCTAGTGTAGCAAGTAACGGAGAAATGGGTTAGTTACTACTTTACATATAGCTATAGGACGCTATAACATACGGTCTGTGCAAGTAGATAACGTAAGGGAATCTGGGGTTGTCAGTGATTCCTGGTGCTTGGCCTATCTTGCATTTTGATGATTACGTAAGTGATAACAAGGGGGTGAAATGAATGGTTCTAAATAATATAAAAGCTTTTTTTCTCCATTTAGGATTAAACGTCATGGTACTGTTCTTTTTTTCCCCTATAATGGGCAAGTTTTTTGACTCAACTTCTTGGTCCACAGTGGTACAAACATTATTTGGACTATTATCCGTAGTTTTATGTATTTGCCTAGGATTGTTGTTAACTCCACAAGGTGCAAAATATAAGAACTTTTTATCCTGTACATTACCAGCTATTATTGGGTTTTTGGTATGGCTTTATTGCTATGTCAATTGGCCGGACAGTTTTAATAGTAACGATCCATCAGGATGGTGGCGGGTGTATGCTCTCTACACATCCGACTCAAATTGGATGGTTGGTTTCTTGAACAATACCAGCCTATTTTATAATGCAAACTTAGCGCCCATTTTCTCATTTATACCGTCTTTATTGTTATTTATCGGTTTAGAATTAAAGGCTAGAATTATCAAAAGGTAATGTAATTGAAGTTAAATTGGTTGTCTACTTTACATATTCCTTAATATAGGACCCAATGGACACACCCTGAACTTTGTATAGTGGGGGCTAGTTCTCATTTCCAGGACATGTTGTAGGGGCCCCATAAAGGACAGGAAGCCACAGAAGGCGAAGAGGGTACAATTCCCCAAACGTATTATGATCCGGTGTCAAAAACGGAGAAATGGGTTAGGGACTAATTTGAAGTAATTACGTCTATTTATTGCTGCGAATGCACTATAGACTTGGAGGAGATAAAGTGGGGAAAAGTGTAATTGGAATATTAGCTGGAATGGGGCCCAGATCTACAGCTCCATTCTTAGAATTGGTTATCGATCAATGTACAGTTCAATATGGTGCTAAGTATGACGAAGATTTTCCACCAATTATGATTTATTCACTTCCGACTCCGTTTTATATAGATCGCCCAATCAATCACACCCTTATGGAGGAAACAATAATTGAAGGGCTTCGGAAACTTGAATCCAAAGATGTAAGTTTTATAGTTATGCCTTGTAATTCTGCCCATATATATTTCGATGGGCTACAAAAATGTATAAATATTCCTTTATTAAATATTGTTGATCTAACTATTAACTCTTTACCTCTAAAGTCTCAGCGCATAACAATTTTTGCAACGAGTACAACATTCGATTCGGGAATTTATCAAAAAGGAATTATGTCAGCCGGACATGAGTTCATTTTTGAAAATAGCTGGCAGGAAAAGGTTAATGAAATAATTAAAATGATTAAAGTTAAGGATAATAATCAACAAATTTTATTCTATTGGAATGAACTTATCTCCGAAACAGAGAAATATTTTATAGAAAACATAATAATAGCATGTACGGATTTAAGTATCTTAAAAAGTATGACTGAAAGCCATGTGAATATTATTGATTCAGCTGAGGCTCTAGCTAAAGCAGCAATCAATAGATTTTTAAATAAGTAGCAAAAACTGCTGATGCTTATTTTAGCTACTTAACGTAATAATACTACTTATAGGACTCAACTTTAAAAAAAGTAAATTATTTATTGCTGTAGAATGATTTACTTGTGCCAATAAAGGAAAGCAGGAGGAAAGCAATGAAGCAGTGGAAGATCGGAATATTACTTTTTAATGAGGTCGAGGTACTGGACTTTGCTGGACCATTCGAGGTATTATCCATTACCACTTACCTAGGTTCCAACGTTAGACCATTTGAAGTTAAAACAGTTGCTCAAACAAAAGAAACAATCCAGGCTCGTAATGGACTTCATGTTGTACCTGATTATAGCTTCGCGGATAATACTATCTTCGACATCTTGATTATCCCTGGTGGATACGGTGCGGAAGAGATTGAAATCAATAACGATGTAGTTATTAGCTGGATAAAAGACCAAATGAATAAGGTCACATTAATGACATCTGTATGCACCGGTGCATTTTTGCTGGCTAAAGCGGGTTTGTTAGATGGTAAAAGAGCCACAACTCATTGGATGGATATTGATAGGTTAGAGAGAGAATTTGAAAAGGTTGTAGTGCAACGAGGTGTTAAGTATGTTGACGAGGGTTCAATAATTACATCTGGTGGGATCTCAGCTGGCATTAATATGTCCTTTTTTCTGATCGTAAAACTCATTGGAGAAGAGATTGCCAGGACAACTGCTAAAAGAATGGAGTATGATATTAGTATTTGAGTTTCGGCGGTTCACCTGTTCAATAAACAAGAGCACCAGCGTTCTGAAGTGAACTGGCGCTCTTTACATAATGCGCCCTTATAGGACCCAAAAGGGATTTGTCTCTTTTTCAACTGCCAATTATAAATAATTCATCTACCGTAGTGTTTAGCAGTTTAGCAAGTTTCATGGCTAATTCAAGGGTAGGAGAATACTTATCATTTTTAATTGCATTGATGATTTGCCTTGTAACACCAAGAGTAATTGCTATATCCTCCTGTCTAAATCCGAGTTGTTTTCTTAATTCTGTACTGATATGGAGTATGTTGTAGACAGCTCCTGGATAATTAGAAAATATTTTACCTTATTCGTTGTTTTATCTTTTTTGAAAACTAGTAACTTTTTCAGAAATTCATTTTCAGCCTTTAATTGATTGTTCCCTTCTTCGAGACTTAATAGCTTAATTTTCGGTCTTTCTATTAGACGTGAAGTCGGGAACATGTGTATAATGGAATTGTAGTTATTGGACAGAACCCTAGAAAGGATGTTGCGCTTATTGACTACAAGAGTAATCGCTGTTGCCAATCAAAAAGGTGGTGTTGCAAAAACTACAACATCGATAAATTTAAGTGCTTGCTTGGCAGAATTGGGTAAAACAGTACTTCTCATGGATTTAGATCCACAGGGTAACGCAACGGGTGGACTGGGAATAGCAAAACACAAATTGAAGTATAGTATTTATGATGTCTTAATAAACGATGTTCCCTTTGACAAAGTAATAATAAATACAGATTACAATAATCTTAAGATTGTCCCTGCTCTAATTGAGCTAGCCGGGGGAGAGATCGAATTAATCTCTCAGGCTTCAAGGGAGGATAAATTAAAGGAAGCTATAGAAAAAATGGAATTTGATTTCGATTTTATTTTCATCGATTGTCCGCCGTCGCTCGGAGTATTAACTTTAAATGCCTTAACAGCTGCAACTGATGTTTTGATTCCTATTCAATGTGAGTACTATGCGCTAGAGGGTTTAACCCTTTTGATGAACACGTTGGAAACAGTTCGTAAAGATCTCAATCCAAAACTGAATATTATAGGGGCGCTCATGACAATGTTTGATGCGCGAACTAATCTTGCTATCCAAGTTGTTGATGAGGTAAAAAAATACTTTCCTCAAAAAGTTTTCAGCACTATAATCTCTCGCAATGTTCGTCTTAGTGAAGCTCCGAGTCATGGAGAACCTATTAACATCTACGATTCCCGTTCTAGAGGGGCTGAGGCGTATAGAGACCTTGCTCTAGAGGTTTTAGAGCGTGTCTGAACTCATTTGTTAATTGTCTTTTCAATTTCCTTTTCAATAAATTTCATAATGGAATTCTTAACTTGTCTTCTAAGAAAACGTTTACGTAAACTTTCCGACGGCCATCGGAAGGCTTTAATCAGTTGTAAGTGTAGGGGTATTGGATGGTCAATATCGTTTACTATGTGATTAATCAATCGTCTAAGAACTGCATCAAATTCTGACTTGCTCATGTTCTCAAACTTCTGACGTGAAAAATGAATTACTTTATCTTTAGCCATGAAAATGCTCCTTTCGCGTGATCGTTTCATCCTAATAATAATTTAACAATAAGACCCAAAAATCCTCTGTTTAAACATGTTAAAAGCCGGTTTCTCCTATTCTAAGGAGAAACCGGCTTTTTGGGCCAACTTTATCAAGCGAAGGACTTGGGCCTGATTCACTTCCTATGGCGCGTAAAATGGCAAATTCTCTACTTTTAATCGTCGTTTTAGATAGGGAAATAAATGGACTTCAATAGATCTTTAACCCAACTAAAATGTTATCAAAAATATAAGTATCAAAATTAACGTTACATGAGTCTCAGTCTCAGTCTCAGTCTCAGTCTCAGTCTCAGTCTCAGTCTCAGTCTCAGTCTCAGTCTCAGTCTCAGTTTCAGTTTCAGTCTCAGTTTCAGTTTCAGTTTCAGTACTCAAACCTGGATCAAGCCTTTGAGCTTGATCCAGGAAACGACGAGGATAGGCAACGCTCCCGATAAGCTCTTTGAGCATATCCAGGAGGGAAACAAAAGCAACGCAATTTACCTTTTTGGTAAATTGCGTTGCTTTTGCCATTTATGACAATAGTCCCCTCATCCCTATACGAGGGGACTGGTTTACCCTTTATTAAATGATTAGCCATGTAAATTAAACTCTTTCAACATCCTTATTAGCGTCCTTCCATGAAGGATGCTCTTCCATCGTCCGGAAATCCCTAAACAGTATTATACTAAGGCCGGTTATGGCCAGAAGAGTACCCCCTGTAATCATTACAGTCTGAGCATCGGCAAGTCCATGCTGCAAGATAAATGAGGTTAAAGCATAGCTCACAGGTCCCAATCCCATTGACGTCAGACTCAAAAGTGACATCACACGACCCAGCATTTTCTGGTCAGAAACTGTTTGGATATAAATTATAATTGGGATGTCAACCATAGACATCATCGTGCCTACCACCAACATTGCCGTTATGCCAAATCCCAGATTGTGCATAAAACCAGTCGCAGCAATTCCAGACCCCATGCCTGCGATAAAGATTGCTAAAAGACGGTAATGACCACGGAAACCATTGGCAAGTCCCGTGATTATTCCTCCAATAATGGCACCAACCCCCACCGCACCCATGAGATAACCAAAAGCGCTTCCCGACCAGCCGAAATTCTTCACAAGTATGGGTATTCCGATACTTAGAGGCCCAGGCGTCAAAATATTCATAAAGAAAGCAATCGCCATGATGAGCGCGATTGGACGAATTGATGCTACATAACGGATTCCCGCAGCCAAATCCTGCAACGCCGAACATTTGACTCATCTCCCATTTTATCTCCATCTGCTGTTGGGTCAAACTTCATCATTGCCACCAAAATAGCACTACCAAGAAAAACTGCAGCTACAGTGAGAAACCGTATTGGATAATTTGCCAGATGCAAAAGCAATGAGGCTAGTAAAGGACCAACGACCATGCTGATTTGTTGGGTCGTTTGAATTATGCTGTTAGCAGCGGCTAATTGTTCTTTGGGAACGACTTGAGGGATCATCGAATCGCGGGCTGGCCAAAAGAAGGCATCAACAATTCCGAACAATGTTGCCATTAGATAAATAGCACCCATGACAAAAGGAGTATTACCTTGCCTCAGTACTAAGCTGAAGACTCCTAAAACCAATGCTCGCGCCAAAACAGAGAAAATCAAGATATATTTACGATTAATACGATCAGCCGTTACCCCACCAATCAACATAAAAAAGAGGCGAGGTATAGACATGCACAGTAAAACAGTACCGAGAGTGCCTACCGAACCAGTGACATCCACAATAAACCAACTCAGCAATATATAATTCGCCGAATCACCAAGAGCTGATAGAACTGTTGCAGCCCAAAAACTCAAGAAATCAATATCCCTTAAAAGCCTGCGATCAATTTTTTGTTTCATTATCTCGCTCCATAACCTACATCACTACGTATAGTGCATGAAGAGTCCATATAGATAAGAGCACCGGTGCTCTTATCTATATGGACTCATAAATTTGTGTTAGAACATTCCTTGTCACTCATCTCTAAGGTAGGTGCTGTCTTTTTGTAATCACCTTGAATCATTGGTTCGATTATTTGGTTTCCTATCATATTCGTACTAGCTACGTATTGATCAATCGAAGTTTTTCCCGGCAATATACTATGTGCTAATCGTGCAATACTAAGTTTAATTTCATTTAATTCGTTTTGAAATTCAGGGTTATCACTTATTTTTTGGACAGCAAGCAGTGCCGTTAATAAATCCAAGGTTCTTTCAGCGAACGGTAAATTTATCTCGTTCGCTGAAATTGCGAATTTAGTTGTTGGTTCCTCTGCTGGTAGCTCTTTTTCCCCGGTGAGAACTGCCGGATCAACGTTTAGCACCCCTTTAAATGTGTCAATCATCTTGGTACTTATTTTCCCTCGACGTATTGTGGCCTCAATTGCTTGAACTTGAAATCCTCCAGCCTTTAATAGGGGATCCAGTAACCCTTTTTCTTTCGCCACATCGTAATAATGCTTCACTGCACTACTCGTTTTTTCACTATCAATAGATTTGTCTCTGGGCATTTTAACCCCTCCAATATTTTATTTTTATTACCTGTAATTATTATAACCTATTTTTTATTACTTATCTATATTATATTTAGTTTAATAATTATTAAAAAAATATAACATAGAATTGGTTACTTGCTTTGATGGTGATGGTCATCGTAAGGTTCACGTGATCGGGTCCAATGATATAGCCCCCTAGATCTTAGGATCTAGGGGGCTATATCATTCTTAAAATAGGAACATTGCTCCTCTTTTAAGATTTGAGTCCTATAAAAATGATTATGACAAGAGCACCGGTGTCAATAAGAATGACGCTGGTGCTACTTTTTATTGAGTCACAACATAAGAATGATGCGTCATAATTTCATTTTATAATATGCAAGTTATATCTTCCCAAGCATATGCAATTTGTTGAAGTTCTTTTCCTCCCCTATCTATAGGCCTCTTGCCAACTATCTTACCTCCCAAATGCTTATAAAATAACCGTGAAGGGTTATCTTGAAGTGTCCAAAGAATCATAGACCTAATATTACCTTCAATAAATTTTGTTATTATGGCTTTAATAAGTAACCGCCCTATGCCATTACGTTGAAATTCCTTTAATATATATATTGAAAAAAGTTCTCTTTCAAATAAATCATTAGTTCTAACTAAACTCGCTGAAGCAAAACCAATAATGTTTGCATCATCAGTTTCTACCACATACATAAATTGTGTATGACCCTTTCCCGATAAACCAGACACCAAAGAGTTAGTGTTTTCGCCCGAAATCTTAACTATCCTTAAAATTTCATTTCTTGTGATATCTTCAGGCTACTAGCTCCTTAGTTTGTGA
>Ga0075525_10000379_pt1 | contig 15816 bp, 11 predicted proteins | sample NGEPertwo_FD_74795 | JGI IMG/M metagenome (GOLD analysis project Ga0075525, IMG submission 74795) | Arctic peat soil microbial communities from the Barrow Environmental Observatory site, Barrow, Alaska, USA - NGEE Permafrost154B-two | ecosystem: Environmental > Terrestrial > Soil > Wetlands >...
CCTCGGTGGCGGCCAAGGCGCTCCTGGTTCACACGCGCACCACGATGCTCTCCTCGTTCCCGCCCGGCGGGCAGCCTACCGGGCGGGCGGGTCACCTAACCGGCTAGAGCTCGACGGAACGCGCCTCGAAGAAGCCGTCCAGCGCGCAGATCTCGTCCAGGATCTCCTGCGGGAGCCGCTCATCCAGGGCCACGCCCATGACCGCCTTGCCTTCGACCTTCTTGCGTCCGACGTTCATGAAGGCGATGTTGATCCCCCGCTTTCCGAGCGCCGTACCCACCTTGCCGATCATGCCCGGCACGTCCTCGTACTGGAAGAAGGCCATGTGCGCGGCCGGCTCGAGATCGATGTCGTGGCGATAGATCTTGACCAGTCGCGGCTTGTGCTTGGGCCCGATGGTGGTCCCAGCGACGGTCAGCGCACCGCGACGGTCCTCGGTCTCGACGGTGATGAGGTTTGTGTAATCCCGCGAACGACGTTCGCTGACCTCGGCCACGTCGAGTCCCCGCTCGTCCGCGATAGCCCCGGCGTTGACGATATTGACCGGCTCCTCCACGTGGTGCTCGAAGATGCCCTTCAGCACCGAGAGAGTGATCAACTTGGTATCGTGCTCGGCGATCTCGCCGGCGGTGGTCACCGTGATCTTGCTCAAAGCACCGTCGGCGATCGAGATCAGCAGGCGTCCCAGGGTCTCCGAAAGCGGCAGGTAGGGTCCCAGCACCTGCATGGCCTCGTCGGGAATGGCGGGAACGTTGACAGCATTGGAGACAAAGCGGTTGTGGAGCGCGGCCGCCACCTGCTGGGCGATGATCACCCCCGCCTTGTCCTGCGCCTCCTCGGTCGAGGCACCCAGGTGGGGCGTGACCACAATGTTGTCGTACTTGAGCAGAGGGTGATCCGACGGCGCGGGCTCCTTGGAGAACACGTCCACCCCGGCTGAGGCCACCTTGCCAGACTCCACCGCCCGCACCAGTGCACCCTCGTCGATGATCCCGCCGCGGGCAGCATTGATGACACGCACGCCATCCTTCATCTTGGCGAATTCCTCATCGCCGATGTAGCCCATGGTCTCGGCGTTCTTGGGCAGGTGGACGGTGATGAAATCCGCCTTAGCGTACACATCCTCGGGAGATTCGGCCGGTTCGATGCCGTTCTCGCGGAAACGATCGATCGAGACATAGGGGTCGTAGCCGATAACGTCCATGCGCAGTCCCCGGGCGCGCTGCGCGACCACCAGTCCGATGCGGCCCAGGCCGATCAGACCCAGAGTCTTGCCGGTGATCTCCACCCCCTTGAACTTGGACCGCTCCCACTTGCCCGCCTTGAGCGAGGCGTGCGCCTGCGGCAGCTGGCGGGCTTGGGCGAGCATCAGGGCGATGGCGTGCTCTCCGGCGGCGACGGCGTTTGATTCTGGAGCATTCGCCACCAGGATGCCGCGCTTGGTGGCGGCGACCACGTCGATGTTGTCCACCCCGCTGCCGGCGCGGCCGATCACCTTGAGCCGGCTACTCTTCTCCAGCATTTCCGCGGTCACCTGCGTCTGCGAGCGGACGATCAGGGCGTCATACTCGTTGATGCGCGAGGTCAACTCCTCATCGCTCATCCCGGTGTCGACCTCGACCTCGAAGTTCTCGCGGAGCAGATCGATTCCCGCTTCAGAGATCTTTTCTTTGACCAGTACCTTTGCGTTCGCCGTCTCGTCTACCATGCGTCCTCCTCGAGGAACACTCGTTGCGCCGCCGCCACGCCCTTGCCCAGCGGGACGGCCTGCCCTAACTCGTTCAGCGCCATCTCCAGGGCCGAAACGGCGATGATGATGTCAAACGGGCCGAAGTAGCCCAGGTGCCCCACGCGGACTATCTTGCCCCCGAGTTTGCCCTGCCCACCGGCAAGCTGCACCCCGTACTTATCCTTGAGCAGAACGTTGAGCTTCTTGCCGTCCAGGCCCGGAGGGACGCTGATCGAAGTCACCGCGCTCGCCTCGGGATAGTCCCCCGCGAAGAGCTCGAGCCCCAGAGCCTTGGCGGCTTCCCGGGTCGCCCGGCCCAGTACTCGGTGGCGCTTGAAGAGCTTCTCCAACCCCTCTTCGCGGATGTGCTCGAGCGCTAGGGCAAGTGACTGGACCACCCCCACTGGGGGAGTCCAGGGCATCTGCGGCCTGGGGTTCTCCAGCGCTTTCTTCGTGTGCTCGAAGGACAGATAGAACACCGGGCTGGTCGCCTTGCCGGCCCGCTCCCAGGCGGCCTCGCTGATGCTGACGAAGGCCAGCCCCGGCGGCGACATCAACGCCTTCTGCGACCCCGACACAGCCACGTCGATGTCCCACTCGTCGGTCCTCAGCTCGACCGCTCCCAGACCCGAAACCGTGTCCACCACCAGGAGCGCCGGGTGCTCGCGCACGATGGCCCCCATGGCCTCGAGGTCGTTGACCGCGCCGGTCGAGGTCTCCGCGTGGGTGACGAAGACCGCCACGTAGTCGTCACGCTCGGCGAGCGCCTTGCGCAGATCTTCCGGAGGCACCCGCTCGCCCCACTCATACTCGAGCATGGTGACCTCGGCACCATACATCTCGCAGAGCTGCTGCCAGCGCTCGCCAAAATTCCCGTTACTGGCCACGAGCACCGCATCCCCGGGGCTGACCAGGTTGGCGACCGCCGCCTCCATTCCCCCGGTGCCCGAGGCTCCGAAGATCAGCACATCATTCTTCGTCTGAAAAACGTACTTGAGCCCCTCGGTCACCTCGAGAAAGAGCTCGGAGTATTCCTGAGACCGATGATGGATGACCTCCTCGGCCCCGGCCAAGAGCACTCCTTCGGGGACCGGAGTAGGCCCAGGGGTAAGGAGATAACGTTTGAGCACGAGATCCTCTCTTTCAAGCTAACGGCGCGTTCCCAGTTGGCCGAGCGGCGCCGAACGGATGCGGCCCAGCGTCTGTTCGGCAGTCTAGAGCACGGCGCACGGGAGGTCTAGAGGAGGCGGCGCCCCAGCTTCTCTAACTCGGCCAGCCAGAACGCCAAAGAGCCCGCGAGGATCACCACCGCGAGTTCGGAGGCGGAGAGAGCGACCGTGCCGAAGATGTCCTGCGCCACCGGCAGATAGATCACCAGAAATTGGAGCGTCAGGGTGATCACCACGGCGGCCAGGAGCCAGCGGTTGCCTCCGGGGCGGCGAAAAAAACTGCCCTTTTCCGACCTGACACCGAGTGCGAAGAACACCTGGGCGAAAGTCAGGGTGGTGAAGATGATGCTCCGCCGGTGAGTCTCATCCTCGTTTCCAAAGAGGTAACCCGCGGCCAGCGAGATCAGCCCGACCACAATGCCGATGGTAACGATGGACACGGCAAGACCGGGGTCGAGAATGCGCGAGTCGGGCGGGCGCGGAGGCCGGGACATGATGTCGGGCTCACCCGGCTCCATCGCGAGCGCCAGCGCGGGGGGACCGTCGGTCACCAAGTTGATCCAGAGGATCTGCAGAGGGAGAAGGGGCAGGGGGAATCCCAGGGCGAGCGCGGTGACCATGACCGTCAGCTCGGCGGAGTTTCCGGTGAGCAGATAGCGCAGGAATTTCCGGATGTTGTCATAGATCACCCGCCCTTCCTCGATCGCAGCCACTATGGTGGCGAAATTGTCGTCCAACAGGACCATCTCGGCAGACTCCTTGGCGACGTCCGTGCCGGCTATGCCCATGGCTACGCCGATATCGGCCCGGCGCAGGGCGGGAGCGTCGTTGACCCCGTCCCCGGTCATGGCCACCACGTGTCCGCGCCGCTGCAGAGCCGTGACGATGGAGAGCTTGTCTTCGGGGGACACGCGCGCGAATACGCCTGTGCTCTCCGCCCGGTCCGCCAGCTCCTCCGGATCCAGTTGCGCGATGGCGCGGCCGCTCACCACCTCGGCGTCTTCGTCCGCGATAGCCAGATCGACGGCGATGCGCCGCGCCGTCAGGGGGTGATCCCCGGTGATCATCACCGGGCGGATCCCGGCCGCCCTGCTCCGCCCGACGGCGGGTCCCGCCTCCTTGCGCGGAGGATCCAGCAGCCCCGCGAGTCCGAGAAACACCAGGTCGCGCTCGGGGTCGTCGTGGCCCCCTTCCGGAACGCCGCCGTTTTGCACGGCCCGTAGGGCGAGACCCAGACTGCGGAAGCCGTGATCGGCCAATCGGTCGTCCGCGGCGATCACCCTTTCGCGCCACTCATCGTCCAGTTCGACGAGATCCCGCCCGACCAGAATGAAGCGGCTGGCTGCCAATACCTGCTCGACCGCCCCCTTGGTCGCCAGGAGCAACCCGTTCGCGCAAATCTGCAGAACGGGTGCGAGGGCTAACATACCCGCGGGAAGAATCCCGAGGTCGGCGGGGAGCCGGTGCACCGTGGTCATGCGCTTGCGCGACGATTCGAACGGCACCTCGCTCACCCGGGGCGCCCGCTGTTCCAACTCAGCACGCAAGAGCCCCCGGTTCGCCCCAGCGGCCAGCAGCGCGACCTCGGTGGGGTCGCCGTGCGCGGGACCTTCCTCACCCAGATCGGCATCGTTACAGAGCACCGCCGCGAGCATCAGGAGTTCGGCCGCCTCCCCGCCGTGGTCAGGCGCCACCCTCTGAAACCCCCGGCCGTCCGGCAGCTCTACGGTCCCCACGCGCATGCGGTTCTCAGTTAGGGTTCCCGTCTTGTCCGAACAAATGACGGTGACCGATCCCAGGGTCTCCACCGCCGGCAGCCGTCGGATCAGCGCATGCCGGGACAGCATCCTTCGGGCGCCCAGAGCAAGCGCGATGGTGACCACCGCCGGCAGACCTTCCGGTACGGCGGCCACCGCCATGCTCACAGCGGTCATGAACATCAGGCGGAAATCCTCGCCCCGGGCCACGCCCAGAGTGAAGATCAGAATGACGAGCACGAAGACCGCGGCCGCGAGCAGCCGAGCGAGGCGGGCGAGGCGGCGCTGGAGCGGCGTGTCCACTCGTTCCACCGTCTGCACCATGTCGGCAATCATGCCCAGTTGGGTGTTCATGCCGGTGGCGACGGCAATGCCTTCCCCTCGACCGTAGGCGACACTGGTGCCCATATAGGCCAGATTCGTCCGGTCTCCGAGCGCCAGACCGATGTCGGCCAGAGGCGCGGTGGACTTCTCCACCGGTTCCGACTCTCCGGTAAGCGCTGCTTCCTGCGCCCGTAGAAGTGCAGTCTCGGTCAGACGAAGGTCGGCGGGCACATGGCCGCCCGCTTCCAGAAGGACGACGTCGCCGGGGACGAGGTCCCGCGACGCCAGTTCAATCACGCGCCCTCCACGGCGCACCGTCGCCTGGGGCCGAGCCATCTCCTGCAGAGCCTCCACCGCGCGCTCGGCCCGATACTCCTGCACGAACCCAAGGACCCCATTGAGCAGGACTATCGCCAGGATGGCGCCCCCCTCGAGCAGGTCTCCCAAGAGCCCGGAGATGACGGCGGCCACGACCAGGACGACGATCATGGTCGAGGTGAACTGCTCGAGCAGGATGAGCAGAGGGTTCCGCGAGGTCCGCTGCTCGAGCAGATTGGGGCCGTGCTCCACCAGCCGGCGTTCCGCTTCTTCCTGCTCGAGGCCACTCCTCCGGTCGGTAGCCAGACGCTCGACCGTATGATCGACGCTTACGCCGTGCCAGGCAGCGGATTCCGACTCAGGTTTCTTCGGATCCACGGGGATGCTCCCGCTCGAACCCGCGGAAGCCGCGGAAGCCCTTCTCCCTCCCGTTCCACTCGGTTCCCTCCACCCGGGCTATGTCGGAATCCGCCGAGGGCGCGCCTGCCACCCGGGCTCTCGGCGTTTTGCCAGCGGTCCCCCCGACCACCCGTTGCCGCAGAGCCTCATCCATCTCCCGGAAGCCCTCCTCAACCTGCTCGAACAATCCGCGCCGGAAGGGCACCAGGAGACCGTGGAAGAATTCCTCCTGCTTGAAGTGCACTCCCCCTCCCGCGAGCGGCTCCAGGGTGAAGCGATGTTCGCCATCGAAGAGCCCGGGAACCCACCAGTGTCCCAGCCATACCAGGGAGTGTGGCGGGCGCAGCTGGATGATCCGCGGGCGGAAGGCCACTCCCTCAGCTCCAGGAGGCTTTACGTAAACGTGCATCCGGTTGTTGAGGTTGAGGCTGCCGGTCACTGAGGTGATGAACGGGTTCCACTCCTCATATTTGTTGAAATCGATTAGCGTCGACCAGACTTCCTCCAGCGTGGCCTCTATGCCAATGTCCGTGGCGATCCTGGTCTGGAATACCGCCATCTGCACTCCTCGTCTTGAATCTGGTTCAAAAGGTGGCCGCTTACGCCAAGGGCCGCGGATGCGGGGCCGTCAGGGACGAAGCTTTGGACGCAAAATCGAGGTTTGCCCTCTCGCGCGTCGGGGAACCGGCAGAGACGACCTAACCCAATATTTCCCGGGTATTGCCTTTGGCGAAACGACGTGGAGTCGCGGAGTAGATCGGGTGAGGGACGAAGGGCCGGGAAGGCACCCAAAAGGAGGAGGATCTATGGCGGACCAAGCACTCATCGACACTCTCAATGATCTGAGAGCCAGAGAGTTGGCTGTAATCGTGCAGTACATGCGGCATCACATGGTGATGAGCGGCGCGGACGCGGCGGCGCTCGCCGGTGAGTTCAAGGAGATCTCCATCGTCGAGATGAAGCACGCCGAAGCCCTGGGCGAGCGCATCGACTTCCTCGGTGGGGATCCAACCACCAAGCCCACCGAGATCAAGAAGGGCGGCGACACGCTCGAGTCCGCGGCGTCGATCGACCTGGCCTCCGAGAAAGAAGCCGTCGAGTTGTACAAGAAGGCGATCAAGCAGGCCGACGAGGCCGGCGACGTGACCACCCGCCGGATGCTCGAGGACATCCTCGCCGACGAGGAAGACCACGTGAACGACTTCCAGATGATGCTCGGCCAGTAGACAGGGGAACCGCGGCCTTGGGGCCGCACGGGCGGCGCGAGCAGCGCCGCCCACATCTCTTCTTCAATAGACGCTGCCGGGGCCAAGCTAGTCCAGTTGCTTGCCTTCCCCGATCCAGCTCATCATCTTGCGCAGTTTCTTGCCGACCACCTCGATCTCGTGGTCCGCCTCCAGCTTACGCATGGTCTGGAAAACGGGGCGATTGGCCCGGTTCTCGAGGATCCACTCCTTGGCGAATTCGCCGGACTGGATCTCGGCCAGGATCTCCTCCATCTCGGCGCGGGTATCCTCGTTGACGATGCGCTTACCGCGGGTGATGTCCCCATACTCCGCCGTGTCGGAGATCGAGTAGCGCATCCCGGTGATGCCGTGCTCGTAGATCAGATCGACGATCAGCTTGAGCTCGTGCAGGCACTCGAAGTAGGCGATCTCGGGCTGGTAACCGGCGTCCACCAGGGTCTCGAAGCCGGCGCGGATCAGTTCGGAGACCCCGCCGCAGAGGACGGCCTGCTCGCCGAAGAGGTCGGTCTCGGTTTCCTCGGCAAAGGTGGTCTCGATCACGCCGGCCCGGGTGCAGCCGATCCCCTTGGCGTAGGCCAGGGCAAGGTCCAGGGCCTTGCCGGTGGCATCCTGATGAATGGCGACCAGGCCGGGCACTCCCCCGCCCTGCTCAAAAACCCGCCGCGCCAGATGGCCCGGGCTCTTCGGCGCGATCATGGTCACGTCGACGGTGGGCGGAGGCACAATCTGGTTGAAGTGAATGTTGAAGCCGTGGGCGAACATCAGCATGTTCCCGCTCTCCAGACCCGGCTCGATGTCCTGATCGTAGATCGCCTTCTGCTTCTCGTCCGGGGCCACGATCATGATCACGTCGCCCGCCTTCGCAGCCTCCGCCGGCGTCAGCACTTCCATGCCGTGGTTCTCGGCCCGGGCCCGGCTGAAAGAGCCCTCCCGCAGACCAACGATCACTTTGACCCCACTGTCCTTCAGGTTGAGCGCATGCGCGTGCCCCTGGCTGCCGTAGCCGATGATGGCCACGGTCTTGTCCTTCAGCAGTTCCAGGTTCGCGTCCTTGTCGTAATACAAAACCCCTCCTCGTCCTCTCGAGTCACCATTTGCAATTTGTATTGCAAGCAATCTAGCTATGCAATTTGAACCATGCCGATCGTTGCGCCGCCCGCGCTCATCCGCGGCTCTAGGTGCGTTTCCTTCCCCGGCTGATGGCGATCTTGCCCGTGCGCACCACCTCGACCAGCCCAAAGGGGCGAAGCAGGGAGATTATGCCCTCGATCTTGTCCTTGGTGCCGGTAACCTCGACGATCAGCGTGGAGGCGGACACGTCGATGATCTTGGCGCGGAAGATCTCCACCACCTGGATGATCTCGGAGCGCGTCTCCGAGGTGGCGTGGACCTTGATCAACACCAGTTCGCGAGTCACCGAGGAGTTGGGGTCCAGGTCGGTGATCTTGATCACGTTGATCAGCTTGTGCAGTTGCTTGGTCACCTGCTCGATCGGCTGGTCTTGGCCGTCGACGCTGATGGTCACCCGGGAGAGCATGGGGTCCTCGGTCTCGCCCACCGCCAGACTGTCGATATTGAAACCGCGGCGCGCGAAGAGCCCGGATATCCGCACGAGCACGCCCGGCTTGTTCTCCACCAGCACACTTAGTGTGTGTTTCATGCCTCACCACCCCCCAGCATGTCGCTGATCGCGGACCCCGCCGGCACCATGGGCCAGACGTTGGCTTCGCGTTTGATGCGGAAATCCATCAGGGCCGGAGCGTCCGAAGCCAACGCGATGCGAAGGACCTCTTCCACCTCGTCGGGCCGCGTTGCGCGAAAGCCCTGAGCGCCGTAGGCTTCGGCCAGCTTGACGAAATCGGGCTGGCACTCAATGCAGGTTGAAGCGTAGCGCTTATTGTAGAAGAGCTCCTGCCACTGCCGCACCATGCCCAGGTAGCGGTTGTTGAGGATCGCCACTTTGACCGGGATGTTGTAGGAGACGCAGGTGGCGAGTTCCTGGGACGTCATCTGGAAAGAACCGTCCCCGGCGATGTCGACCACGGTCAGATCGGGACGGGCGAGTTTGGCGCCCATAGCCGCAGGAAAACCGTAGCCCATTGTCCCCAGGCCGCCTGAGGAGATGAAGCGCCGGGGATGCTTGGCCAGCCAGTACTGCGCGGCCCACATCTGATTCTGGCCCACCTCGGTGGTGACGATGGCCTCCCCCCGGGTCACCTCCCAGAGCTTGCGGATCACGAACTCGGGCATGATCTCGCCGTCGGGGTCCTCCCGCAGCGGCAGGGGATGTGCCTGCTTCCAATCCGCCACCTGGCGCATCCAGGGAACGTGGCGTTCGGGGGAAGGCTCCAGCTTACGCAGCTCCTCAATCAGCGCGCAGAGCACCCATTTAGCGTCTCCCACAATGGGAATGTCGACGGCCATGTTCTTGGCGATTTCCGCCGGATCCACATCGACGTGGATGATCTTGGCGCCGGGAGCGAAGGTCTCCACCTTGCCCGTGGCTCGGTCGTCGAACCGGACCCCGACCGCGAAGATCAGGTCGCAGTTGGTCATGGCGTAGTTGGCATACCGGGTGCCGTGCATGCCCAGCATGCCCAGGGAGAGGGCATCGTCCTCGGGAAAGAGCCCCTTGCCGTTCAGGGTGGTGGTCACCGGTATGTGCGCGTAGGCGGCCAGTTCGCGCAACTCATCCGACGCCTCGGAGATGATGATGCCCCCGCCGGCATAGATCATGGGCTTCTCCGCCTCGGCCAGGGCCCGCGCGGCTTCCCTGATCTGCCGGGGATGCCCCTTCACCGTGGGCTTGTAGCCAGGCAGGTTGAGCTTCGGCGGGTTATCAGGATCGTAATCGATCAGCGCCGTGGCCACGTCACCGGGCAGGTCGACCAGCACCGGGCCCGGCCGGCCCGTGCGCGCCAGATAGAAGGCCTCGTGCAGGATGCGCGGCAGTTCGTGCTCGTCGGTCACCAGGTAGCTGTGCTTGACCACCGGCAGGGTGATGCCGAAGGTGTCGGCTTCTTGAAAGGCGTCCGTGCCCACCACCGGACGCCTCACCTGCCCGGTGATCGCCACCATGGGCACGCTGTCCATGTAGGCATTCGCGATACCGGTGACCAGGTTGGTGGCCCCGGGACCGGAGGTGGCGATGCAGACCCCCACCTTGCCCGAAGCGCGGGCGTAGCCATCGGCGGCGTGAACCGCGCCCTGCTCGTGTCGGGTGAGCACGTTGAGCAGATCGGCATCCATCAGGGCGTCGTAGAGAGGCATCACCTGCCCCCCCGGCACCCCGAAGACGACCTCCACGCCCTCGTTCTTGAATATCTCCATCATGACCTTGGCTGCGACCTTCATGCTCAACTCCAGTGGTTGGGATCCAGGCGGCTTTGGGAGGCGAGAAAAGGAGGAGGGCTTAGATCCCCTCGCGGGCTGCGGCCGGCTTTACGCGAAGCACGGCCCCTTCCTCGGCTCCAGAGACGGTGGCTACGTACCGGCCCAGCACACCACCGGTTTCCAGCACCGGCGGCCGCCAGGCCGACCTCCTCGTTTCCAGTTCCGCCTCCGCCACCTCGAGAGTCATGCGGCGGGCGGGGATGTCTATGGAGATGGTGTCGCCGTCCTGCACCAGCGCGATGGGCCCGCCGTCCACTGCCTCCGGGGCGGCGTGACCAATACTGGCTCCCCGGCTGGCTCCGCTGAAGCGGCCGTCCGTGACCAGCGCCACCGAGTCGTCGAGGCCCAGGCCGGCGAGCGCCGAGGTGGGCGTGAGCATTTCGGGCATGCCCGGTCCGCCCTTGGGACCGGAGTAGCGGATCACCACGACGTCCCCCGGGCGGATGCCCTGCGCTTCGATGGCGCTGACGGCGGAGGCTTCGTCCTCGAAGACCCGGGCCGGACCGGAATGCACCAGCATCTCGGGAAGCACCGCGGCTTCCTTGACCACTGCGCCGCGCGGCGCCAGATTGCCATAGAGAATGGCCAGACCCCCGGTCTGATTGTAGGCCCGGTCGAAGGGGCGGATCACCTCGGGATCGCGGACCGGGCGGGTCTGGTATTGATCGCGGAGGGTGCCCCCGGAAATGGTGGGAGTGGAGCCGTCCACCAGTTCGCGCTCGGAAAGACGGTTGAGCACCGCCATCACGCCGCCGGCCCGTTCGAGGTCGTCCATGTAGTGGGCACCGGCCGGCGACATCTTGACCACCTGCGGAGTCCGGCCACTGACCTCGTTGAAGGACTCCAACGGCAATTCGACACCGGCCTCGCCGGCGAGAGCCTCGAGGTGGAGCACGGTGTTGGTGGAGCAGCCCAGCGCCGCGTCGAGGGCCAGGGCGTTCCGCAGGCCGGCCTCGGTGATGTAACGGCGTGCCCCCCACTCCTGGTTCACGACCTCCACTGCCTGCGCCCCGGTCGCGCGGGCCAGGGCCAGGCGCGAAGAGTAGACCGCGGGAATGGTGGCGTCGCCGGGCAGCGAGAAGCCCAGCACTTCGGTCAGGCAGCTCATGGAGTTGGCGGTGAAAAGACCGGCGCAGGAACCGCAGGTAGGACAGGCGGAACCCTCGAGTTCCGCCAGTTCGTCTGCGTCCATGGCGCCGGCGAAATACTGCCCCACCGCTTCGAAGACATCTTTGAGGTCCACCTTGCGGCCGCGGTGCTCGCCGGGAAGCATGGGTCCGCCGGAGATGACCGCGGTGGGCACGTCCACCCGCACGGCGCCCATGACCATGCCGGGAACGACCTTGTCGCAGTTGGGAATGAGAACCAGGCCGTCCAGGCCGTGGGCTTCCACCATGATCTCCACGGAGTCGGCGATGGTCTCGCGGGAGACCAGGCTGAACTTCATTCCCCGGTGATTCATGGCGATGCCGTCGCAAACGCCTATGACGTTGAATTCGAGGGGCACCCCGCCACCCTGCCACACGCCAAACTTGACCTGCTCGGCCAGTTGGCGCAGGTGCATATGGCCGGGGATGAGTTCGTTGTACGAGTTGGCTATACCGATGAGGGGGCGGTTCGCGTCGGAAGGGCTGAGCCCCAGCGCGTTCATGAGAGATCTGTGGGGAGCCCGTCCGGGTCCCTGGGTCACCGCGTCACTGCGTCTGCCTGCCACCTTGAGTCTCCTCTCGCCGTCTTTACTCCGCCGGCCCACGGGGTGGCCGCGCCCAACGGAACCGCTCTGGTATGCGAACGGAAGCAAGAGCGCAGTCTACAAGATTCCCCGAGCCAGAACCAACAGAGAGGGAACAGTCAGACGCCCGGGAGGGCCTAAACAGTGATTGAAGAAGAGATAGGCGCGCGGAGCTCCGACCGACCGCCCCGCGATTGTGATGTTCTCATCCACATTCATCGGGCACATTACTGTGAACAGCCACAGTGCGCTAAGGCTGCCTCGACGATAGAGTGGCCTCAAATGGTCAACCATTCCGAGGAGGAGCGAGTGTCGGACCGATTTCTTGAAGGCCGCCTTGGCGGCGACCGAACTCGAGAAGATGGTGATCCCCTGCAGGAGCGCCGTACTGTGAAGGCGCCTCCCCGCCCCCAGTACCGGTTGGCCATTGGCAGACTCGGCGGCGAACTATGGGGAAGACCCGCCGCATTCCGCCCGAGAGAGGAGCGCCCGACCCGATGAACAACGAGCAGCTAAACCGCATGCGCGACGAGGAGGTGCCCCGCGGCCCCTTCAACGTGACCCGGATCTTCGCGGAAAGCGCGAAAAACGCCACCATTACCGACGTGGAAGGCAGAGAGTACATCGACTTCGCCGGCGGGATTGGGGTCATGGGCGTGGGCCACGCGCACCCGAAGGTGGTCGAAGCCGTGCAGGATCAGGCGGCCAACTTCTCCCACACCTGCTTTCACGTGGTGATGTACGAGGCGTACGTCGAACTCGCCCGGCGAATGAACCGGCTGGCGCCCGGCGATTTCAAGAAGAAGACCATGTTCGCCAATTCCGGAGCCGAGGCTGTGGAAAACGCCGTGAAGATCGCCCGGCACGCAACCGGACGCGACGCGGTCATCGCCTTCGAGGACGGCTTCCACGGGCGCACGCTGCTGGCCATGGGGCTGACCTCCAAGGTCATGCCCTACAAAGCCGGCTTCGGCCCTTTCCCCCCGGAGATCTACCGCATTCCCTACGCCTACTGTTATCGCTGCCCGCTCAAGCTGGATCACGAGACCTGCGGGACGGCCTGCGCCGAGCTGTTGGAAGATGCCTTCAAGAACTACGTCGAGGCGGAACAGGTGGCCGCTGTGGTCGTCGAGCCGATTCTGGGCGAAGGCGGCTTCGTCACCCCGCCGGCGGACTACTTCCCCAGACTGAAGGCGACGTGTGAGAAGCACGGCATCGTCTTCGTCGCGGACGAGGTGCAGTCAGGCTTCGGCCGCACCGGCCGGATGTTCGCCATCGAGCATTGGGGCGTGGAGCCGGATCTGATCTGCACGGCCAAGTCGCTGGCCGCAGGCTATCCCCTTTCGGGAGTCACCGGTCGAGCGGAGCTGATGGACGACCCACAAGTGGGTGGCCTGGGCGGCACTTATGGCGGCAATCCCGTCGCCTGCCGGGCGGCCCTCGCGGTGCTAGACATCATCGAGGAAGAGGGCCTTCTTCAACGCGCCGAGCTCATCGGGGCCCGTATCCGCAAGGCCTTCATGGACTTCCAAGAGGAGTTCGAAGTGATCGGGGACGTGCGCGGAGTGGGAGCCATGGTGGCCATGGAACTGGTGCTTCACCGGGAAGCCAAGACGCCCGCCGATGCCCTGACTAAAGCGCTGGTCGGCCGGGCCGCCCAGAAGGGCCTGATCATGATCTCGGCCGGCACCTACGGCAATGTGATCCGGCCGCTCATGCCGCTCACCATCGAGGACGAGGTGTTAGAGCGCGGCCTGGACATTCTCCATGACTCTCTGCAAGAGGTGGTGCGGGAAACCGCAGCGCCTTCCCCCATACAAACCGGAGCCTGAGGAGTCGCCCCATGGCCGTCAGCGTACGACAGATAGACGAGACCAAACCGCTAGAGGTTGCGCTTCACCAGTTCGACCAGGCCGCCAGTTTCCTCAAGCTCCAGGAAGGGCTCCGACAGGTGCTGCGCACCGGCCACCGGGAATTGACGGTGCACTTCCCGGTGGCAATGGACGACGGCAGCACCCGCATGTTCACAGGCTACCGTGTGCAGCACTCGATCAGCCGCGGTCCCGGCAAAGGCGGCATCCGCTATCACCCGAACGTCGATCTGGATGAAGTCCGGGCGCTGGCCACCTGGATGAGTTGGAAGTGCGGCGTCATGAACATCCCCTTCGGGGGAGCCAAGGGCGGGGTACAGTGCAACCCCAAGGAACTCTCTTTGGCCGAACTCGAGCGGATGACGCGCCGCTTCACCTGGGAGATCGCGCCCTTGATCGGGCCGGACCAGGACATCCCCGCCCCCGACGTCTACACCAACGCTCAGACCATGGCCTGGATCATGGATACCTACTCCATGTTCAAGGGCCATACGGTCACGGGCGTCGTGACGGGTAAGCCCATCGAGATCGGCGGAAGCCTGGGCCGCGAGTCCGCCACCGCCCAGGGGTGCGTATACGCCGTGCGGGAAGCCTGCCGCCACATGGGCATGGACCTCGAGGAAAGCACCGCTGCGGTGCAGGGCTTCGGCAACGCCGGCTATCACGCAGCCCGACTGCTCTCCGAGATGGGCGTGCGCGTGGTCGCCGTCAGCGACTCGTCCGGAGGAGCCTTCAGCTCCGAAGGGCTCGATATCCAGGCACTGAAAGAGTGGAAAGCGGAAATGGGCACAGTGGCCGGAGCCGCCGGCACGGATGAGATCACCAACGCCGAACTCTTGGAACTGCCGGTCGACGTGCTGATTCCGGCGGCGATGGAAGGCCAGATCACCGGCCACAACGCCGACCGGGTACGGGCGCGGGTGGTGGCCGAGGCGGCCAACGGCCCCACCACTCCTTCCGCCGACGAGATCCTCTACGACAAGGGCGTCTTCGTGGTGCCCGACATTCTCGCGAACGGCGGAGGGGTCACGGTCAGCTACTTCGAGTGGGTGCAGAACACGCAGAAACTCTTCTGGAACGAAGCCGACATCAACCAGAAGCTGGACAGCATCATGACCCGGGCCTTCCATGAAGTGCTGGACATCGCGCAGAACGAACGGGTTCCCATGCGCACCGCCGCCTACATTCTGGGTGTGGGCCGAGTGGCGAACGCCAAGAAGCTGCGGGGGGTCTTCCCGTAGAGAACTCGGACAGGCAACGACTGGAATCGGCGGCGCCCCAAAAATCGGGGCGCCGCGACCACGTTCGCGGAGTAATGAGGAGGGGGCATGCAGACCAACGGCATGGAGCGCTACGAAATCCTTCGGGTGGATCTGAGCAAGGGAACTACCGTTCGCGAGGAGGTTCCGCCTGAGCTAATTCAGCAGTTCCTCGGCGGTAAGGTTTTGGCCACGCACTACCTGGCCAAGGAACTGCCGGCAGGCGCCGATCCCCTGGGCCCGGAGAATCCGCTCATCTTCATGACCGGGCCTGTCAGCGGAATCTATCCCGGCACCACCCGCCACATCACCGTGACCAAGTCCCCGCTGACCGGCGGCTATCTGGACAGCGCCGCCGGCGGCTACTTCGCCTGGGAGCTTCGCCGGGCCGGACTGCTTGGGATCATCGTGCAGGGAGCCTCCGACCAGCCGGTCTATCTGCGGGTCAGCGACCGTGAAGCCAAGCTAGAGGACGCGACCGAGCTGATGGGCCGCTCGATCATCGAAGTCGACGACGACCCCCGCTTTGCCGACTACCGGGTGTCCGCCATCGGCCCCGCTGGTGAGAATCGGGTGCTCTACGCCAACATCGGGAACAACGCGGGCCGCACCAAGAAC
>Ga0075525_10000387_pt1 | contig 15554 bp, 14 predicted proteins | sample NGEPertwo_FD_74795 | JGI IMG/M metagenome (GOLD analysis project Ga0075525, IMG submission 74795) | Arctic peat soil microbial communities from the Barrow Environmental Observatory site, Barrow, Alaska, USA - NGEE Permafrost154B-two | ecosystem: Environmental > Terrestrial > Soil > Wetlands >...
TCGTTCGGCCGCCACAACCTCCGGCACTTCCTACCGCTGCGTGGATCAACAAACCCGACACACAGGAGGTTGCTCACTAATTACGAACGCCGAGTGTCTCATTGGGGTTGACAGGCTCCGCCCATCCCCGCTCACCTAGTTTCGCCAAGAGATCGGTGTCCGAAGTGGTCTGCTCGAAATGATCGTCGTGGATTTCGACGGACCACCCGTCGTCCGCCAGAAGACGCGGGACCCACTTTGGACTGAAGTTCCAGCTAGAGGAGTTGCTGGGTCGAGAGGTGGATCTCGCTACCGAGAAGATGATTCCCGACCGGTTGCGTGCCAGGATAGAGGGTGAGCTGGTACCTGTCTTTTCCGTCCAGTCAGAAGGGTAGATTGTCTTCACGAAGAATCGTCTTGAGGTGAGGATGACGGTCGAGAGTGAAATAAGAAGCAGACCGAGCGCGCGGCCCCTCTACATTGTGAGTGATGTCGCGCGGCTTAGCCGAACCAGCCCTGAGAAGGCGAGTCGGTTACTCCGCGGCTACTCGCGCGCCGGTCGCAGCTATCAGCCTTTCCTTCGGACACCGGACATCGGCGCTCCGAACGAGCACGTGTTCACTTTCGACAACCTCATAGAGCTGTCCCTGGTCGTTGCGCTGCGCCGGGAGGCTTTCTCCCTTCGGTTGATCAAGGAGGCCTACAAGGTTGCGGAGGAGGAGTTCGGCCCCTACCCTTTCGCCCGCCAGCGAGTGCTCGTCTCCGGGAAGGACATCTTCATGGAGGCGTCGGAGTGCGTCCGGGGCGAGGCGGAGCATCTAACCGCGCTGACCAAGGGTAAGCAGCGGGCGCTCAGACCGGTCCTCGAGGACTACCTAACCCGGGTTGAGTGGAGGAACGGTTGGCCCGTTGAGTGGGAGCCGATAGACCTGGTCACACTAAGTCCCGAGCTTGTCTTCGGGCAACCCAATGTGCACGGGATCCGGACGGAGATTCTTCGCGCGCGCTTTGTCGCGGGCGAACCGCTGGAGTTCCTCGCCGAGGATTTCGGGATTGCCCTTGACGAGGTGGAGGCGGCGGTGCGGTATGAGCTGATGTTGGAGGCGGCCGCATAGTCGTCTTCTTCTGTGACCGGAACCTCGGTCATAGCCCCGGGCGTCGCCTGGTCCTTCAAACGAGACCGCGACGTCGACATCACTTCCGGGCGTGAGTTCCTCTCGGGCAGCGGAACCGAACAGATACAGGGAGCTGACACCGTAGCGCTCTCGGAACTCCGGCATCTTTGCTTGAAGTCGCTTGAGGACTTCCTGGCGGGTTGCGGCCGACTGCAGCGACTTTTTCTCTTCGCCCATGCGCCCATTCTACCCCGGCACCCGCCAATCACCGCATTAGTTCAGCTAAGGGGAAGTCAACCGGAAACGATATGGCGGAGCGGCGTGGGAGTCGAACCCACCCTGGACGGGACCACCGCCCAACAGCGGTTTTGAAGACCGAGCCGACCACCAGGCCGGATGCCGCTCCCGGAGGAGGGTCCTAGTTTAGCATCGTCCCCCGCCGACTCTACCTCGCCGTCTTCCCTCCCCATCCGGCCAGTGCCAAACCATCCGATGTGGCACTTGCGGTCTGGTCCGCGGCCGGGTGCCGCTCGCCCTTTGCCCTGGAAGAATTGAGGCGAAAGACAAGGGGAGCATCCCGTAGGAGGTCGGCTATGAGCGAAGTGGTGTTACAGACCGAGGGGCTGAGCAAGCACTTCGGTGCCGTAAAGGCCGTCGAGAGCCTGGATCTCGAGGTGCGGCGCGGGGAGGTGTACGGCTTCCTCGGCCCCAACGGCTCCGGCAAGACCACGACCATCTCCATGGTGCTCGGTCTCCTGCATCCCAGTGCCGGTCAGGTCACGGTCCTGGGCCGCAGAGTAACGCCGACCCAGACCGAGGCGCTCGCCGAGGTCGGCTCGCTGGTCGGAGTTCCCGGCATGGTCCCCCACCTCAGCGGCCGCAAGAACCTCGAGCTCTTGGCGACGCTCCACAGGGACGTCGGCGAGGAGCGCATCCACGAAATCCTGGAACTCGTGGATCTGACCGGTGCCGCCGACCGCAAGGTCAAGGGATATTCCCTCGGCATGCGGCAACGGCTGGGGCTGGGAGCTTCCCTGCTGCACCGCCCCGAACTGCTCATCCTCGACGAGCCCACCAACGACCTGGACCCCGCCGGCATGCGCGAGATCCGGGAACTGCTGCGGCGCTTGGCCAACCAGGGCATCACCGTTTTCCTGAGCAGCCACCTTCTCCACGAGGTGGAGCAGGTCTGCGACCGCATCACCGTACTCGCCAAAGGCAAAGCGGTGGCCACCGGACGGGTGGAGGATCTGCTGGGCGGATCGGAAGTCGTGCGCCTGCGGGTTCGCGACACACGAAAAACCGCCGACGCCCTGACCGCTCTCGCATCGGTCGGCGAGATCAGGCCCAATGGGCACTGGGTCGAGGTCGAGGGGGCAAAGAGCGAGGACATCATCCTTCACCTGGTGGCGCGCGACCTAGTTCCCAGCGAAGTGATCACCTCCAAGGCGGACCTCGAGAGTGTGTTCCTCACCTTGACGGAGTAGCGGAGAAAAGAACGCGAAATCCCGCGGCAGGCGCCGCGCACAACCAAGAGCCAAAGGAGCCGGCAATGTTCGCCCGCGTATTGAAAGCACAGCAGTCAAAGGTCTTTAGGAGCAGCGTCCTCTGGGTCGAGGTCGGCCTCTTGGCAGCGTTCGCCCTGCTCATAACGGTGCTCCGCAACGTCACGACTGAACTCGGCGGAGATTCGACCGAGACCGTGGGCGGTCAGCTGTTGGATGTCCTGCAGACCACGGGCACCGCCACCATGGGCGGCATGCTCGCCGTGGTGCTCGCGGGCGCACTCATGGCTCAGGAGTACGGCTGGCGGAGCCTTCACCTGTGGCTGAGCAAGGGAGTCGCGCGCAGCACCTTCCTATGGACCAAATTCCTGTCCATGCTTGGCCCCATCCTGCTCTTCTTCGTGGCTGCCGCGCTGGTCACCCTGCCCGCCTCCGCCCTGCTGGTCGACGGAGAGATCGCTCTCGATTGGGGAGAAATTTTTCTGACCGTGGCCGCCGGAGTCTACGCCGTGCTGCCCTACACGGCGCTCGCGCTGCTGCTGGCGGTGGTCGGGCGCTCCATGCTCGTGGCCATCGGCGGCGGGCTGGTGATCACCCTGCTGGTCGAGAACCTGTTCGTGCAGCTGGCCAACCTGCTCGGGGACGGAGCCACTCAGATACTCCCCTACCTGCCCAACATGCTCGCCCAAGGAGTCATGCGGATGGAGAGCGAGATGACGGTGGCGCCACTGGACCCGGCACCCGCGGCCGCGCTGATCGCGGTCTACACGGTGATCCTGCTTGGCGCGGCCACCGTGGTCCTGCGCCGCCAGGATCTGAGCGACTAGCCGGCGCCGAGAAGCCGGCCGAGACTTAGCCCGCGGCGCCGGCGAAGTCTCTCATGAAGTCGAGCATCAGCTCATTATAGTCCTCGTCGTACTCGACGAACCCGCCGTCGCGGGGATTCCAGAAGAGCACGGTCCCGTCGTCCTCGACGCGGGCCGCGCCTCTCATCACCATGTTGACGATGCCGTGCTCCATCGAGGTCACCTGGCGCTCGCGCATGTCGGCCTGAGACTTGTCGTGGAATAGCTCGTATTGGCGCGCTGCCTCGAAACGAATCGCGGCCCATACTTCGCGGATATCCACCCTCTTGGCCGGGGGTGGACGATGAAAATGTTTCCTGAAGGACATACTTACCTTTCAACGCGAATCGCACCACCCCGCCCCCCGCTCCAACCCGGACCGATCAGACCGGTAGACGGACAAGAATCCCCGCTAATTGGGACTATACCGGCATTCGCCGGTTAATTAACGAAGCGGGGGGATCAGCGGCGCCCCGGTGAGATAGAATGCGGACTGGCGCGACCGGCGTTCCGGCACGCGCCGCCCTATCGTCGACGCAAAGTCTGGGGGGACCATGCAGGTCGACATCGTTTCCGGTTACTTAGGAGCCGGAAAGACCACCTTCATCAGCCGGCTGATCGAGACCGATCCGGACCCTTCCCGGTTGGTCGTGCTCGTCAATGAGTTCGGAGAGTTGGGCATCGATGGGCTGCTCCTTTCCGGCGCCGAGGGGGTGGTCGAGCTTTCGAGCGGTTGCATCTGCTGCACCCTGCGTATGGACTTCCGCACGCAGATCCTGGAGATCGCCCGCGATCTGAAACCCGAGCGCCTCCTGATCGAGCCAACCGGCATCGCCACCACCGGCCAGGTGCTCAAGGCACTCGAGCACGGCTCTCTGGCCGGCATCATCGACGGGGTGCGCGTCTTCGTGCTGGTCGACGCAACCACCTTCGCCGAACGCCTGAGGGAGAGCCCGGCCTTCTTCACCTCGCAGGTCAAGACCGCCGACCTGATCATCCTCAACAAGACCGATCTGGTTCCCGATTCACGGGTGACGATGGTCCGCGGCGCGCTCGAGAGCATCTCGCCCGGGGCCTGGATCATCCCCTCCGTGCGGGGTCAGGTGAGCGAAACCATCGAGTTGCCCCCCTATCGGCCGCCGAGGGAAGCTCCGGAGAGCGATGCCCTGCAGGGTTTTGCTTCGGTCAGCCGCAAACTGCTCCTCCCGGTCGCCGGGGAAGCATTGACCGAACTCTTCCAGGAACTGCGCGCCGGCGGCTACGGGCAGATCGAGCGCGCCAAGGCCTTGGCCGAAACCGAGAAAGGTTGGCTGAGGTTGGATCTGGCAGGAGATACCCTCGAGGAGCAACCCTCCGGACCCCTTCCCGAAGGCCGCCTGGTCGTGATCGGCCGGAACCTCGAGCGCGAGAAACTCGACCAGGCGTTCGAAAGATTGTGCGCCGGCGGATCAACGAAAGCGGCTCGAGCAACCAACCAACAGTAGGGGAGAGGCATGGAACGATACGGCATAGCGCTCGACCTGGGCACCAGCGGGATTCGGGGACAGGCCATCGACCTGGACAGCGGCGAGATCGTCTCTACGGCGATCACCAGCCAGCATCCCCTGCCCGGCGGCAACGTGATGGACCACCTCCACTTTGCCGTCGAGAGCGCGGAGGCCGGGCCCTCTTCGATAGCCCGTCATCTGTTGGCCGATTCGGCGAACAAGGTGATCGAGGCGCTCGGTATTCCCCGGGACAAAGTGGTGCGCCTGGGCATCTGCGGTAACCCCATCCAACTATCCCTCTTTCAGGGCATGGAGATCCGCGATCTGGCCTACGCCGGCGAGCGCAAGCGGGAATCTTTGGGCGTCGAACTTCAGTCACGCGAAGCCCGTATCGGCCTGGTGGGCGAAATCTCAGGGCTAGGCCTTCCCGACGACGCCCAGCTGATCGTGCCCCCGGCGATCCGGCACGAAGTGGGCGCGGACGCCCTGGCGATGATGGTCAAGTCGGGCATGCTGGACCGGGACGAGATATCCCTGGCCACCGACTACGGCACCAACGCCGAGATGGCGCTCAAGGTGGGCGATCAAGTGGTGACCGGTTCCGCCGCGTGCGGCCCGGCCTTCGAGGGCCAGGCCATAGCCTACGGCATGCTGGCCGCTCCTGGGGCCATCTCCGATCTGCAGGCTGCCGACGGCGGGTATCGCAATTTGGTTCTGAACGAAGAGATGTTCGCCGCCGGGGCGGGAGTGGTCGATCCCCGCACCGGCGAGATCCTGGAGGAGGGCGAGGCCGTCGCCCGCGGTATCACGGGAACCGGGGTAATGGGCGCCATCGGCCTCGGGCTGCAGGACGGCTTCGTCAAACTACCCGGTCTGGACTCGCCGGACGCCAAGATGCATCTGGCCAACGGGGTGGTCCTCGGTAAGGAAGACGTCATCGAGGTGGGCAAGGCGGTTGGGGCCGCCCGCGCCGGCCACGTCACCCTGACCCAGGAACTGGGTATCGACCTGGAGGAAGTCAAGGTCGCCTACATGGCGGGCGCCTCGGGCACGTACGTCGACGCCCGCAAGGCGCAGATGATCGGGATGGTGCCGGCCTCGGTCGAGCGCATGTACCAGATCGGGAATACCTCCCTGATGCTGGCGCGCGACCTGGTGATCGACCCGGACCACGTCTGGGAGATCGAGGAGATCGCCAAGAACCTGCGCGCCAGTCACTCCATGTTCGCCGAAGCCAAGGTGTTCAAGGAAGTGTACATTCTGGAACTGGCCTACTGGACCGAGGGCATGCCCTGGGAGATGTACCTCAAGTTCATGAAACGCCAGGGACTGCCCGCACCGCGCGAATTCCCCGACAACGCGGAGGTCATCCGGTTGGTGGACCGGGACATCCCCGATCTGGGAAGCCGCGGCCTCAAAGTGGTTACCGACGTCGGCATGCAGATGGTCGCCTGCTTCGAGGGCTGCACCTCGTGCGGCACCTGCGAGGACGTGTGCCCTGAGAACGCGATCACCCTCGACTACGACGAAGAAGGCCGCCCCGAGGTGCGGGTGGATTCTGCGAGTTGCCTGGGCCTCAGTTGCCTGCGCTGCCAGATTTCCTGCCCCGACAAGTGCTTTAGCTTCAGTCAGTTCATCCGGGCGCGCTAGCGGCCGATGGCCAATGCGGCGAGGTTCGAGCAACCCGCTCACCTGATCTTCCCCGGCTTCTCGCTCGAGGAGTCGGGCAGTCTGGTCGAGAAGCTGGAGGCGGCGGCGCGTTCGGCTGAGGTCTTCGCGGGCTCGGTGGCCAAGGTCGACCTCAACGTGGAATTCTCCCTGAGCGGGCGGCTTTCGCTCACCTGGATGCGGCGCCGTAACGGGAGTTTTGCCGTCCGCCTCATAGTCGGCCTGCTCTCGCCGGAGTGTCTGCCGGCGGCGCCAAAGGTGGCGGTCGCGGACGACTATCGCAAGGCCCTCCGCTCGGGGGTGCTCCATGGTTTGGGACGTCTGCTCTTTTCTCCTGGACCCGAAGATCCCGACCCCCTGGCTATCGCTCTGAACGATCCCCGCCCCCGCCGTCATTCCCGTCTGCTTCGCAAGCTGGTCGCCACCGAGCGGGGAAGTGACGCCATCCTGGGGCTGCTCGAGCGGCTGGAGGCGGACCGCTGCGACGGCCTTCTCCGCCTGCGCTTCCCCCACGCCGCGTACCTGCTGCAGGGCGGGGACGCGCGGGCCGAGGGGTGGGCGCAATCGGCGGGAGCCGATATGGCGCTCTTGGGGGAGGCCGGCCTGCTCCTACGACGGCAGGAGCACACTCCATTACGGCTTTCGGGCCGCCTGCGCACCTCGCTCAATCGGGTGCTCTCGGCCGGGGACCTTGCCGGAGCCTATGCGCTCGCCGAGTTCCTGCTCTGGGATTTGCTGCCCCAGATGCTGTCCGCCGATATGCTCGGAGGGGACCGGACGGACAGCAGCCCGGAGAGTTTTGCCGGCGACCCCGAAGCCCTGCGTCGAGAACTCGAGCCTTTGGCCGCGGACCTAGAGTTGAATGCCCGCGGGACCGCCCAGCCCATATGGGGCGAGATCGTTCCTCTGCCGCACGTCGACGGGGGCGAGGTGCTGCTGCGGGTCGAGGTGGCCAAGGGAAGCGAACTAGAACCCACGGAGATCAACCGCAAGGTTCTCGAGCGGCTGGCTGCAGACTACGGGCCGCGCGCCCGAGAAGCCTTCGCGCGGGAAGTGCCGGCTTTGCGGCGCGCTTTGCGCGCCAACTGGGAACGGCGGCACCGCGGGCGCTACCGGGCAGGCAGGCACATCGGCACCTCGAATCTGCGCCGCTATGTCATCCAGGGCGACCTTCGCCTGTTCCAGAGGCTGGAAACGCCTCAGAAGACCAGCTACTACTTCCACCTGCTGGTCGATGCATCCTACAGCATGCTGCAGAACGATAATGCTTCCAAGGCGCTGGCCGTGGCGGCCGCCTTCACCGAGGTCCTCCAGACTATTCGCGTCCCGGTCGACGTCACCCTCTACGCCTCTGAACTCACCCGGGTGCACGATCACCGCACCGGAACTTTCTCCACCGATTTTGGCGGCGACTTCGGCTATCTGATTTCGGGAACCAGGGAGGTCGAAGCGGTGGCCTGGGCGGCCGCCCAGGCGCAGTCCGTGACTGCCGACCACCGTATGATCGTGGTCTTGACCGACGGCACGCCGGTTAGAGACGTGCTCCCTCTGCTCGGGGGGTCGGAGCTCGCTCCCTACTACAGTGAAACCCTAGTGCCCTGGCTAAAGCGGGTCAACATCGACCTCCTGGGGCTGGGAATCGGCATCTGCCCGGATTATCATCCCCAGTCGCTCTGCCTTACCGAGGGGTGGGAGACCCTGCCGGTGTTTCTCGAACTGCTGGACGAGATCGTGGCCGAGGCCCGGGCGGCCTCGCTGGCCCTCTGGTCCTGAGGGTCGGTGGGGTCGGTGGGGTCGGTGGGGTCGGATAGGGTCGCGCAGAACCCGGAGCTCATCCCAGCGCGCTCAGGTCCCAGGGCGTGGAGTAGGCGAAGACCTGCTCTCGAAAGACCGCTTTGAGCCTTTCGTCGAGCACGTCGTAGAAGGTCATCCGAGCCGCCGGCAACGGCCCCAGATAGGGCACGAGGCGCGCCCAGGCATGCAGTACGCCGGTGGCGAAGACGAAGGGGAAGGAACTCGCGCTCTGCTCAAGCATGACTTGTGAGAGGGCGGCTACCTCGAGCATGGCTTCCACATCCGCGCTGCACTCCTCGGCCGCCAGTTCGGGGAAGCGTCGCAGCAGGAGGGCGCGTTCTGCCTCCCGCTCCAGGAAGCCGACGCGGATTGACGCCCAGCGACGCAGATATGCCGTCGAGAGCTCTTTGGTGCCGGGGTAGAGCGTAAGAAACTCAGGCGGGTTGAAGGTCGAGAAAATGCGGCAGCTTGGATGCTGCCGTACCACCTCGTTGTCTTTCTCCACGAGGACGAGGGCCCGCGACTGATCCAGGAGGCCGTGAAGCGAGAACCAGACCTCCTGCCCGGTGGCATTCAGCTCCTCGAGCAGCAGCACCCCTCCGTGGCGCACGGCGGTGGTGACCAGGCCGTCCTGAAACCTCACCTCACCCGCGCCCGCCGGGAGCAACTTGCCGATGATGTCGTCGGTGGTCGACAGCCCGTGGAGGTTCAACCGGTAGAGGGGGGCCTGCAGCAGGCAGGCCAGGTAACGCACCAGCTCGGTCTTACCCACGCCGGTGTGCCCGTGAAAGGCCACCGGGATGTCGAGATGGTAAGCGAGGGCGGTGCGGTACAGCAGGCCGTCGTGGTCCTGGTAAGGCTCGACCTGAGGAACCAAGTCCTCCCGCCCGGCGCGCGCCGCCGGTCCCCACTTGTCGAGCACCACTCCGCGCGCCAGCTGCTCGCCCGGGTGCTCGCCCGCCACCAAAGCGGCGAACAGCAGTGACTCATCCCCGACCGCCCACACCCCGTCATGGGCGGTCGCCTCACGTTCGCTGACGGGCAGTCCGCTGCGCGCGCCTACCTGCGCGCGCAGTTCTGCCAGATCCGGGGCCTGAAAAGCCCTAGGCGGGACTGCCCGCATACTCCTCCGCCGCGTCGACCATGGCCTTCAACTTGCCAATGGTGGCCTGCGGGGGAACCGAACAGCCCGGGGCGATCATGTCGTAGCCTTGATCGAGCGCCTTGCGAACGTCGGCCTTTACCTCTGCTTCTCCTCCGGAGAAAAGGGTATCCACGGCGTCCACTCCCCCGATCAACGGGATCGGCCGGCCGAAGCCTTCCAGGTCCTTCTTCAGCGCCGGCGCATCCACGCTCGGTTCCACGCTGAGGGCGGTCGCGCCGGTATCGGCGATGTCCTTACCAATGGGGTTCACGGCCCCGCAGATATGGATAATGGTGGGAACGTCGGGTAGATTCTCGATCTGCCGTTTCTCCCAGGGTTGCGCCACGGCTTTGTAGATCGGCGGGCTGATTACGTCGATCGAAGCCATCATGTCCTCGATGATCAGGAAGTCGGCGCCGGCCTCCACCATGGCCTTGCCCAGTTCGGTACCGGCCTGCTCGGCCACCTCCAGGAAAGGTTGCAGATCGTCGGGCTTCTTGAAGCTGGTCTTGAGAACCGGGGTAATGCCCAACAGGTTGGCGACGATGGAGAAGGGACCGACGACGTTACCGCCTATCGCCACTTCATCGCCAAAGCGTTCCTTGAGCAGCCTGATGGCCTTCAGCATCTCGGGGATGCGGCCGCGCTCGAGGAAGTCGTCGGGCAACTCGATGGAGTCTCCGGGGTTGTAGCCGTGATCGAGAATCCGGGGAACACCTTCGCTCCCCGAGTACTTGACCGTCGATCCCAGGGCCTCCGCCTCAATCGTCTGGCAGTAGGGCACGCGGACGGCGTCGAAGCCGGCCTCGGTGTAGACCGCAGCCGCCAGATCGGCCATGGCCTCGGCTTCCTGGTGCGCCTCCGGCCAGGACGCTCCCGAAGCTTCCATCTGATCGTAAGTAGCGGTCTGGTTCGCCGAGAAGACCGAGGGTCTATCCGTTTCTTCGCCTCTGATAGCTGCCATAAAGCGCTCTTTGTGGTTCACGTCAGATCTCCCACTGATCGAATCCATCCTGTCGTGGTCTCGTTACCCGTTTCCGCGTATTTCGCACGGGCCTCTCCGGACATGCACGGGGCGACGCGCCAGAATGGCGCGCCGCCCCGCAGAGCGAAGTTGGACCTTTAGGGCGAGAGCAAAGGAGAGCCGCCCAAAGGCCCGGGTAGAGGGCTACATCACCAGGTTGTACTTGATGCGCATATCCTCCCAGGACATACCGGAAGAAGCGTCCGTCGCCATATCTACGCCCTGCTTGGCCTGATCAGCGTAGACACCCAGATCGAAGCTGGTCACGTACTCCTCGGACACCGCGCCGCCGCCACAGATAAAGGGAGTGTTCATTCCCTCTTCCTTCATCATCTTGGCGATCTTGGCGAAGGCCGACATGGTGGTGGTCATCAGGGCCGTACCCGTCACCAGGTTCGCATTGTTGTCCTTGACCGCCTTGACCACTTCGTCCTCGGGGACGTCGGAGCCCAGGTCGACCACCTTGAAACCGTTGGCTCTGATCAGAGCCGCGGCGATGTTCTTGCCGATATCGTGGATGTCACCGTGCGCGCAGTGCATGACCACGGTGCCCTTCTTCTGGGCCTTGCCGCCCATCGCATCCTCGGCCTTCTCCAGACCGACCATCAGTGCGTCGGAGGAGAGGATCACCTGGGGCAGGTAGTACACCCCGTCATCCCACAACTTGCTGACCTCACGCATCCCCGCTATGAGGGTGTCGATGACCTTGGTGGGCTCGTTGTTCTCGAGCGCTTTGTTGGTGTTTTCGAGCACCACATCCTCATCGCCGTCTACCACTCCGGTGGCGATCGCCTGGAGGACCTTGTCCGTGCTGACGTCCTCGGCGCCCCGCTTCTGCACCGCTGCGCCGATATCGTACCGGGTGAAGATATTGCTGAAGTCGCTCACTTCGTTCAGACTCTTTGGCATCGTGCCTCCTTGTTAAAAAGAACGCCTGCTCTTCGAGTTGCCGGCTCTAGAAACCGTACGCACTCGGATCGAAACCGGCGACCTTCTTGTAGTCGCTCAGGCACTGATCGATGAACTCGTCCTCGCTGTCGGGCAGAGCCTCGACTTCGCGGCGCGCCTTGTCCAGAGCATCCCGCTCGAACTCGGTGAGCTGCATCTTGCTGTCGCCTGCGATCAGCTCGGCCGTCTTGAGAACCGCTGCCTTCGACCGGCCGTAGTAGCTGTCGATGTTCTCCACGATGGCTTTGCCGATCTCGTACGAGTTGTCCGGCGAGAGCATGAAGCCGTGCACGTCACGATACTTGTCGCTCGCGATGTTGATATCGCGCAGGACCTTCTCCTGCCCGAGGGCGATCGAAGCATTCATCTGAGCCACGTTGTAGCCGAGGATCTCGGTGAAGACCTCGACACTCGAGCCGCCGAACATGTCGTGGTACTCGACCGCCTCGTTGCTCCAGAGGTCGGCCACGGCCGAAACGATGTTGGACTGCATCTCGGAGTGAGCACAGGCCGAGGCGACGCCTTCCATGGTGATGGGAACGCCGGTGATGGCCTTGATGATGGGGTCTTCGTACGCGCAGTCCTTGGTCGGGCCGGTCGCGCCTTGCTCGTAGGCCACGAGGGAACGGGCTGCCGAGCACGCACGGGCCAGCGCCGCGAAGGTGTGCGGCAGATCGGTGGCGGTGTATCCGCCGGCCAGGAACATGGCGGTGTTGCCTCGGGCGCAGTCGGTGTCGCCGCCGGGGGTGATGTTGTTCTTCTTGGCCGTTTCCACGATCTGCGGCCACAGCCATGCCATGTCTCGGCTCGACAGGACGCCTATGCCGAAGATCACGCCACGGATGTCCTGACGCTGGACGGCCCAGTCGAAGACCTCTTTGCCGCCCATGGTCTCGATCGAGAGGACGTCGGCCCCGTTTTCGGCCGTGGAGGCAAAGGTTTCCAGCATCCAGGTGAGTTCCTGCGATTTACGCATATGCACCATGTCGGGCTTGCGTAGGTCGGCCACGGTGGAGATCAAGGCCGATTTCAGGCCGTACTTGTCGTAGTAGTCCTGCATCTGAGCTTTGGCCTGCTTGAAGATAGCCGCGGCCCAATCGGGCTGGCTGGTCATCTGGTAGATGTGCTCGAACTCGATTACCAGAGCGGGGAAGCCGAGGGCGACACAGCGGCCCAGAGCGTCATCGGTCATCCGCTGATACTCGCGGAGCAGCTTTTCCTTGGTGTCGGTGCTGCCGGGCCGGGGATGCGGCACGATCTGAGGAACGACCCACCCCTTCCCCAGTTCTACCGGGCCGAGACCGATCGAGACCGGGTTCTTCGTGGTGCCGAAGATCATCTCGTCCCAGCTGTTGTATGCCATCGACGTGTACTTCTTCGCCATAGGGATCCCTCCGTTTGGAGCGACATGAGTGAGATCCTGAAACCCGGCGCGGGTTCTGCGGCTAAAGGACGTCCGCCGTGCGCCGGTTACCGCCTATCCAAAAGCACCACCCCCCATTCTGACAGCAGACCAATTTGCGGAAGGAGAAGCTGCGCCCGATCACGGCGTCCCCAAAAGGGACAAGTGACCCGGTCGCAGGTTGCTTGAAGCCGTAACCCCCCGGTCCGGCTGTGGAAGCTCTCCCCATGTTCATATTTCTACTATGCCTTTGGACAATGGTCAACCCTTTATTTAGCTACAAAGGATAAATGGGAATTTTCTAACGAGTAAACGTTGTTTCACTACTCAAAAAGCATACGAGAACCGAATAAATTGCTAAGCGAGGCAAAGCGGCGGGGAATCACCGGGACGAACCCCTGGCAGCCAGGCGAAACGCTCCGGCATTTGTACTATGTGTACAACAGTCTGTCTCCGTCTTCGGCCAGAGGGGCTGATATCGGTAGCAAGAACGGCTCGGTATCATGGCCCTTCTGCGGAAACTCCATTAAGGGGGAAGAATGACCAAGAAGCTCGGTATCACGCTGCTTCTGCTAATGATGGTGGCCACTTTCGCCGTCGTCGGTTGCGGCGGGGATGACAGCGAGGGTAACGGCGACACCACAGAAGCGACCGAAACCACGGAAGACGGAAGCGGGACCACCGAAGAGGCCACCGAGACGTCGGGCAGTTTCAACTATGCCATGTCGGGCCTGTATAAGCCCTTCAACTACAGCGACAGCGGCGAACTGGTCGGCTTCGACGTCGAGATCGGCGCCGAGATTGCCAAGCGCATGGGCATGGAAGCCAACCCGGTGACCAACCCGTGGGAAACCATCATCGAGGGCCTCAAGTCCGAGAAGTACGACGCCATCGTCGGCTCCATGGCCATCACCGACGAGCGCCTGGAACAGGTGAACTTCTCGCGGCCCTACTACCGCTCGGGTGCCCAGATCTTCGTCTCCGAGGACAATGAGGACATCACCGGCGAAGCAGACCTGGCAGGCAAGAAGATCGGCGTGGTCAAGGCCTCGACGTTCCGAGACATCGCCATCGAGTTGACCGATGAGGACAACGTGGTCGGCTACGACAGCGACGTCATCGCCCTGCAGGATCTGCCCACCGGCCGGGTGGACGCTGTGATCACCGACCAGGTCGTCGGTTTCTCCGCCATCAACGAGAACGGCATGCCGATCAAAGATGTGGGAGAACCGCTTTACATCGACGAGATGGGCATCGCCGTGCGGTTGGACGACACGCAACTCCTCGAGGACATCAATGCAGCCCTCGAAGAGATGATCGCCGACGGCACCTACGAAGAGATCAGCAGCAAGTGGCTCGGCCGGAACATCCTGGGCGAGTAACCGAGTAGCATCAGGGCGGCCCGTCGCACGGGCGGGCCGCCCACCACTCAAGGGGGAATACCGTGCTGTCCATCTTCCAGGACCACTACGTCGCTTTCCTAGAAGCGACACTGGTCACCCTCCGACTGACGGCGGTATCGCTGCTGCTGGCGGTCGTGATCGGGCTAGTAATCGCCTTCCTCAAGCTCTCACCAAACCGACTGCTCAACGCGGCGGCCAACGTCTATATCACGGTCATTCGCGGAACACCGCTAATCGTGCAACTGATGTTTTTGTACTTCGGCATCTCCCGCCTGATCGTGCTGAGCTCCTTCTGGGCGGGAGCACTGGCCCTGGCCATTCATGCTGGAGCCTACGTCGCCGAGATTTTCCGCGGAGCCATCCAGTCGATCGACAAGGGCCAGATGGAAGCGTCCCGTTCGCTGGGGGTTTCCCACTGGCAGTCCATGCGTCTGGTCGTCCTGCCTCAGGCCTTTCGGCGCGCGGTACCTCCCCTGGGCAACCAGTTCATCATCGGCCTAAAGGATTCTTCCCTGGTCGCCTATCTGGGCGTGCCCGAGATCTACGGAACCGCCCTAAGCGTTCAGGCCGAGAACTTCCAGCCCTTCGAGACCTATATCGTTGCCGGGATGTACTACCTGATTCTGGTGCTGATCTTCACCCTGCTGGTCAACCGGTTGGAAGCTCGCCTTGATGTGGAAAAGCGACGGAACGAACCGGAAGCCCCGCAACTGGAGTACGCGACGCCATGAGTAATACGGACCACATGATCAAGCTCGAGGACGTGCACAAGTACTTCGGCAAGCTGCACGTTCTGCGAGGAATCAATCTCGAGGTCGATCGCAGCGAGGTGGTGGTGCTGATCGGCCCCAGCGGTTCTGGCAAGAGCACCCTGCTCCGCTGCCTGAACTTTCTCGAGTTGGCCCAGAAAGGCTCGATCCACATCGACGGCCATCTGGTGGATCCGGATTCGACGAACCTGGATCAGGTCAGGGCGCAGGTCGGCATGGTGTTCCAGCACTTCAACCTGTTCCCGCACAAGAACGTGCTGGAGAACATCACCATGGCCCCCATGAATGTGCGCAAGCAGAAGAAGAAGGTGGCTCGAGAAAAAGCCCGGGAGTTGCTGTCCCGGGTCGGTCTCGAGGACAAAGATCGAGCCTATCCCTCTCAACTTTCCGGCGGACAGAAGCAGAGAGTGGCCATCGCCCGGGCCCTCGCGATGGAACCCGACATCATGCTCTTCGACGAGGCGACCTCG